>UMHT01020636.1_pt1 | contig 29341 bp, 19 predicted proteins | sample 1965601 | NCBI WGS metagenome assembly UMHT01 (sample SAMEA4836105, study PRJEB28245) | human gut metagenome | biome: gut microbiome; material: fecal sample | place: Denmark | collected 2008 | reverse complement strand
CGCACCCAAAAAGTTGCATTTATAAGTTGAACTCAAGTATTCTCTTTTACATTATAAGTATATGAACCGAATGCACTTAGTTTCAAATCATTATTAATGCTCCATGTAATACGGGCATTTGTATTTATAAAAGCATTTGTTTCACGATCATCAATGTCCAAACGGCCTAATGGGTTTTGTACCTCGTTAGCATTGGCATTTTCATCCCACATACCTGTTTCCGGGTTTTTAAAATTAGGAAAGGTAGGATTATAAGAAGCAGCAGAATAGAATGTTTTCTGATAGTCATTCACATATCTGTTTTCTTTCAACGAACCGAACATTCCAAATTCCAACTTCAACTTATTATTGAACATATTCTGCATAGCATCAATCTTAGCGGTATAATTACGCATTGTATTATTTTTTATAATACCTTTTTGATCTATAACACCGATAGAAGCACGATAGTTTGAATCATCATTACCATTAGAGAATGACAAGCGGTGATTTTGAGTATAACCAGTCTGCTGCATTTCTTTAATAAAGTCTGTATTATGTCCCTTATCCAATATATCAACTCCTAACCTCTGTGCGGCAGCTCTATACTGGTTAGCATCCAGCATTTCCAGATTCTTATAAACCGTTTCAATACCGAAACTACCATCATAACTTAAGCTCTTAACACCATTCTTACCTTTAATAGTGGTAACAACAATAACACCGGAAGCACCACGAGAACCATATTGAGCTGTTTCAGAGGCATCTTTCAGCACTGTAAAATTCTCAATATCAGCAGGAGAAATAGCATTCAGCATATTCAAATCGCCAAATACACCATCAATAATAACCAACGGGTCGTTACCACCAGTCAAAGAAGTAGTACCACGCACACGAATAGCCGGAGCAGCAGTAGGGTCACCACCGGTTTTCTGAATATTCACACCGGCAACTTTACCTTTAATAGCAGATAACGGATTAACGACAACGCCGGCATTCATTTCTTCACGTCCCACTTTCTGAACTGCACCGGATATTGTCCGTTGACTTCCTGTGGCATAACCAATCACAACAACATCATCAAGAAGTTGAGCATCTTCTTTCAAAACAACATTAAGTACGGATGCCGCTTTTACTTCTGCAGGAAGATAGCCCACGAAAGAAACAACAAGAGTTGCACCCGCCGATGTTTGCAACTGGAAATTACCGTCTAAATCAGTAATAACTCCGTTTGTAGTACCTTTTTCCAGTACATTCGCGCCAATTACAGGTTCACCCGTAGCATCTTTCACATTTCCTTTTACAGTAATGTTCTGTGCATAAGCGCCAACTGACAAGAATAGCCCTAACAACAAGGGAAGAATCGTTCGATAGATTCTAAGATTAACTTGCTTCATGCATTTAAAAATTAAAGTTAACAATATTAATTATCTACTATAACCATATATTCAAAAGAACATTTCAGTATATTAACTCTATTATACAATGTCTTTCAAATACATTATTATACTGCAACAAATGTATGCCATATTATCGAACAAGAGACAAAGATGTTATAAAAAGTACAATAAGAAGAGCGCAAACGATTGCATCACATTTTCGTTTCCTCACACCAAAATCAATGAACAAAATTTAGTAGTAGCTGTTATAGAGTACAAAAAACATCAACCGTACAATTTTTAATAATTAGTATACATCATCACCCTAAATAAATAGAATTACAAAAGTTCCTGCAATCGTTTGCACTTATCTCTAATTCAATAACTATCAATAATGAAGCACTTTTCTTAAGATTCTATTATTTTTGCAATCGCATCAAAGAAGTTAAAATAACAAAGCTTATTTTGGTACTGCTTTTTGTTTACATTACCTTTGGCTGAAAAACAAATCATTACTAATGGATAAACCGCAAATAACCATCAAGGATATTGCCCGGGCATTAAATGTCTCTCCCTCCACTGTGTCGAGAGCGCTCAAGGATAATCCGGACATCAGCCGGGAGACACGTGACCTTGTTCATGCCTACGCGCGCGAACATAATTATAAGCCCAATGTGCTTGCCGTCAACCTCCGTTCGAGCCGAAGCAACACGATTGGTGTGATTGTACCTCAACTGGTGCATCATTTTTTTTCGTGCGTATTGAGCGGCATTGAAATGGCAGCCGCCGAAGCCGGTTACAACATAATCGTGGCACAGAGTAACGAATCGTATGAACAGGAAGTGAAAATCGTCCAATCCTTTCTCGCCGCCCGCGTCTGCGGTGTCATCGCATCGCTTGCCAAGAATACGGAACAATACAATCATTATCAGGAATTGTTAGACAACAATATTCCGGTCGTCTTCTACGACCGCATCTGTACAGGGCTGAAAACGGAGCGAGTGGTGGTAGACGACTATGCCGGATCGTTTGCCGCTGTGGAGTACATGATTCAGACAGGATGCAAGCGCATCTTCTTTTACGGAGCCGATCCACATCTTGAAATCACCAAAAACCGACGCAACGGATATCTGGACGCCATGAAGAAATACAAGATTCCCGTAAACGACAGCATGATCAAACTATGCGATAACCGCGAACGCGCCATTGCCATAACGCCCGATTTATTGGAAAGCGACAATCGTCCCGACGGCTTCTTTGCGATTAATGACGAAACGGCGGCAGGTATCTTGTACGCCTGCAAGCTGGTGGGGCTCAAAGTGCCGGACGAGGTCTCCATTTGCGGTTTCACCGACGGAGCCATTGCCCAAAGCACCGACCCGAAGCTGACAACAGTGGAACAGCATGGAGAGGAAGTGGGGAAAAACGCCTTCAGCATCCTTACGGACAAGTTGGAAGGAAACGAAGAAAAAAGTACAAACAGAATTGTACGGACCAATCTGGTGGTAAGAGGAACAACGAAATAACAAGTCATTAAAAACTAATATCATAAAAACAAAAGAGCAATGAAAGTAAAACCCGATTTAAGTTTCTGGAAACTGTGGAACATCAGCTTCGGTTTTTTTGGCGTGCAAATCGCATATGCTTTGCAAAGCGCAAATATCAGCCGCATTTTTTCCACATTAGGAGCTGATCCGCACAGCTTAAGTTATTTTTGGATATTACCGCCGTTGGCAGGCATCATAGTGCAACCCATTGTCGGAGCTGCCAGCGACAAAACGTGGACACGATTCGGACGTCGTATTCCTTATTTATTCATAGGCTCGCTGGTCGCAGTGCTCGTGATGTGCCTGCTGCCCAATGCCGGCAGTTTCGGCATGGCGGTGAGTACGGCAATGATTTTCGGGCTGGTATCGCTGATGTTTTTAGACACCTCTATCAACATGGCGATGCAACCTTTCAAAATGATGGTGGGCGATATGGTGAACGAGAAACAAAAAGGACTTGCCTATTCGATTCAAAGTTTCCTGTGCAACGCCGGCAGCCTGGTGGGCTACCTGTTTCCCTTCATATTTGCATGGGTAGGCATCAGCAATACTGCGCCGCAAGGGGTCATTCCCGATTCCGTCATCTATTCGTTCTACATCGGAGCAGCCATTCTGATATTCTGCGTTATTTACACCACAGTCAAAGTCAAAGAGATGCCGCCTGCCGAATATGCCGAATATCATGGCATTACGGAAGAGCAGGAACACGAGAAAGTCAGTATGCTGAAACTGTTGATAAAAGCACCGAAAGCCTTTTGGACAGTGGGACTGGTACAGTTTTTCTGTTGGTTTGCCTTTATGTTTATGTGGACATATACCAACGGCAGCATAGCTGCAAATGTTTTTGACGCTCCCACAGTAGAGCATACGGTGAATGGAGTCAGCAAAATAGTCCTCGACACCAAAAGCCTGCAATATCAGGAAGCTGCCAACTGGGTAGGCGTGCTGTTTGCCGTACAAGCTATCGGCTCCGTACTTTGGGCGGTATGTATCCCTATGTTCAAAGACCGCCGCTTTATCTATGCGCTGAGCCTCGTCTTGGGCGGTATCGGATTTATATCCACTTATTTCGTGCACAGCCAATACGTACTATTCATATCCTTCTTGCTGATAGGCTGTGCATGGGCCGCTATGCTGGCATTACCTTTCACCATTCTCACCAATGCCTTGTCCGGCGGGCACATGGGAACCTATCTGGGACTGTTCAACGGAACAATCTGCATACCGCAAATCGTAGCCGCAGCGTTGGGAGGAAGTATTTTGGCATTGTTCACGCCGAAAGGGATGCTTCCACCCGAAATAAACATGCTGGTAATGGCGGGCGTGATGCTCATAATCGGAGCCGCCTGCGTATATCTGATAAAAGAAACCAAAGGAGAAAGGCCGTAAAGAGCCTCTATTCTTCCTCACCGACAAACTCCCCTTTCGTCACCGATGAACTCCTCGTTCCTCACCGACGAACGGGGAGTTTCTTTTTCCGTATCTTGTTTATTTATTCTTTTATTTGTTTATCTTTACACCGATAACACAAAAGAATACTGCCATGAAGAAATTCCTTAAAACTGACGAATGGAACATTATAGAAGACAGCTTTCAAGCCGACCGCATGCGATGGTCGGAAAGCATATTCAGCCTTGGGAACGGCCGTTTCGGACAACGGGGATATTTTGAAGAGCCATATAGCAGCGACAGCTATCGCGGCACATTCGTGGCAGGCATAACTTTTTTAGACAAGACCCGCGTGAACTGGTGGAAAAACGGTTTTCCACAATTTTATACGCGTATTCCCAATGCTCCGGAATGGAGCCGCATCAGCCTGCGCCTCATCGACGAAGAATTGGACTTGGCCCAATGGGACGTGGACAGCTTTAACAGGCGTCTCGACATGAAGGCGGGCATCTCCTACCGCGATGTAGAGGTGACCTCTCCACGCGGCAACAAGCTCCGCTTGCACGTAGAACATATTGCCGATATGGCCCGTCCCAACCTCTGCCTTATCAAATACAGTGTTACCTCCCTTAACTATGCAGGGAAAGTTTCCCTCGTACCGACTTTCGACGGAGACATTGCGCAGCATACCGAGCATCCGGATGAAAAGATATGGAATATCCTCCGATCCGGCACTACCAGTGATTGTGCCTATCTGTGGACACAGACCAGGCGGGAAGACGCACAGACATGCTATGCCATGACCTACCGGTTCTTCAAGAACAATAAAGAGACATTTGCCAACCCCATACGCATAGAAAAAGAGAAACAAACCGGATTCAGCGTAGGCATCGAGGTGAAACCGGGCGATACCGCAACGCTCATCAAATATATCGGCATCACGTCGTCCCTTTATTATGAACGGCAGGACCTGATAGAGGAATCCATATCGGAAGCGCGCAAAGCCAAAAGCTTGGGCTGGGACATTCTGGAAGAGGAGCACCGGAAAGCCTGGCAGGAAATATGGGATGAAACGGATGTCACAATAGAAGGAGATCCGGAAGCCCAGCAAGGCATACGTTATAATATCTACCAGCTTTATCAGACCTACCGGGGCGATGACCCGCGCCTGAATATCGGTCCCAAAGGTTTCACAGGAGAGAAGTATGGCGGCAACACCTATTGGAATACCGAATTATGCTGTGTGCCTTTCTTCCTCCTGTCCACTCCGAAGAAAATTGCCGAAAACCTGCTGATGTACCGTTACAAGCAACTTCCCAAAGCCATTGAAAACGCCAGAAAGTTAGGGTTCGGCAACGGCGCCGCCCTTTTTCCGCAAGTCACCGGCAATGGAGAAGAATGCCATAGCGAATGGGAAATCACATTTGAAGAAATCCACCGGAACAATATAATTGTCTATGCCATTCTTCAACACGCCACCCTCACAGGTACATTGGACTACATTGCACGTTACGGACTGGAAGTGATGATAGCCGTCAGCCGTTTTTGGAGTCAACGGGTATCTTTCTCGCAGCCCAAACAGAAGTACGTCATCCTCGGAGTCACCGGACCCAATGAATACGAGAACAACGTAGACAACAACTGGTACACCAACTACTCCTGCATGCGCTGTCTCAAAACCACTCTCAGCTTTCTTGAAATCATAGCGCGGCAATATCCCGACGAGTATGCCCGCGTGCGTCGCATTACCAATCTGAATTATGCGGAAGAGAGTGAACGCTGGCGGGATATTATCGAACGGATATATTTGCCGGAAGACCCGGAACGCGGTATTTTCATTCAAAACGACGGCTACATGGACAAAGTCCTGCAAAGCACCGATGCCATTCCCGACAACGAGCGCCCTATTAACCAGTATTGGTCATGGGACCGCATCTTGCGCTCCTGCTACATCAAGCAAAGTGATGTTCTGCTTGGCCTATACCTATACTACTTCAACTTCGACACAGAAACCATTCGCCGTAATTTTGAGTTCTACGAGCCGATGACTGTCCATGAGTCTTCCCTTTCCCCACATATCCATTCCATTCTTGCCGCACGCATTGGAAAAGTGGAGAAAGCCTACCAATTGTTCATGCACGCCACCCGTCTCGACCTTGACGACTACAACAACGAAGGCGAACAAGGACTCCACATCACCAGCATGCCGGGCAGTTGGCTTGCGATTGTACGTGGATTTGCCGGATTGCAGATAGTGAATGACATGCTTAAGATAGAGCCCGTCCTACCGGAGAAATGGAACAGTTATTCCTTCAAAGTGAATTACTCAGGCAGCACCCTGCACATACAAGTAAGTAAAGAAATAAAAATCGGCCTGACGGCCGGAAACAAACTGAACATACAGGTATATCAAAACGTTTATGAATTAAAACAAGAGGGGAGTCTGACCATTCCCCTGAAAGACTCGTTTTAATCAGAAACAAATGAAAAAAATGTACCTGTTCGCCCTGGCGATGACATTTCTCATCACGTCCTGCGGGCAAAAAAAGGGGGAAGATACTGCCCTCGTGCGACCTGTGAAAACCGCTACCGTCAGTTCACAGTCAGTGATCCTTAAAGACTTCTCCGGCATGGTGGAAGCAGTGGAATATGTGAAGCTGGCTTTTAGGGTCAGTGGACAGATCATCAACCTTCCGGTTGTGGAAGGACAAAGGGTCAAGAAAGGGCAGCTCATTGCCGCTATCGACCCGCGTGACATTTCCTTGCAATATGCCGCTGACAAGGCTGCCTATGAAACTGCCGCCGCGCAGGTTGAGCGCAACAAACGGTTACTGGGACGTCAGGCCATCTCCCTGCAAGAATATGAAATCAGTGTAGCCAATTATCAGAAAGCGAAATCCGCTTACGAGCTATCCACCAACAATATGCGGGATACGAAACTGCTGGCTCCTTTCGACGGCTCTATCGAAACACGTCTGGTAGAGAACTATCAGCGCGTCAATTCGGGAGAGGGGATCGTACGGCTGGTCAATACTCGGAAACTGCGTATCAAGTTTACCGTACCCGACGATTACCTTTACCTGCTTCGTGCCAAAGACGCTACATTCAAAGTAGAATTCGACACTTACAAAGGTACGGTATTCAATGCCAGACTGGAAGAGTATCTTGACATATCAACCGACGGTACAGGTATTCCGGTAACAATCATCATCGACGATGCCGCTTTTGACCGCACCATATATGATGTGAAGCCGGGATTCACCTGTAACATCCGCCTGGCATCGGATATTGCTCCTTTCATAGAAGAAAAACTGATGAATGTGCCGCTAAGCGCCGTATTCGGTGACAGCGAAAACAAGAACACCTATGTATGGATAGTGAAAGACAACAAGGTGAACCGTCGCGAAGTAACCGTATATTCACCTACCGGAGAGGCTAATCTTCTCATATCCAAAGGTCTGAAACCAGGTGAAACCGTTGTCACAGCCGGAGTGTACCAATTGGTGGAAGGACAGAGAATAAAAGAGGTAAAATGACAGAGATATGAACTTAGCTAAATATTCATTAGACAACACCAAGATTGTTTACTTCTTTCTCGCAGTGTTGCTCATCGGCGGTGTATTCTCATTCGGCCGTTTGGGAAAGAAAGAAGATGCGCCCTTCGTCATTAAGACGGCGGTCATCATGACACGTTATCCCGGAGCCGAACCGGCTGAAGTGGAACGGCTCATTACCGAGCCCATCTCCCGCGAGATACAAAGCATGAGTGGGGTGTACAAAATAAAGTCCGAATCCATGTACGGGCTTTCCAAAATCACGTTTGAGCTGCAACCATCGCTCTCCGCTGCATCTATCCCGCAAAAATGGGATGAGCTGCGCCGTAAGGTTCTCAACATACAACCCCAACTTCCGGCAGGAGCTTCCGCACCGACAGTATCGGACGACTTCGGCGATGTATTCGGGATTTATTACGGTCTGGTTGGCGACGATGGTTTCTCTTACGAAGAGATGCGCAACTGGGCAGAACATATCAAGACCCAAGTCATCACTGCCGACGGTGTTATGAAAGTAGCCCTTTTCGGCACACAGACGGAAGTAATCAATATCTTTATCTCCGTAAACAAACTGGCTGGAATGGGTATCGACCCCAAACAACTGGCAAGCCTGCTGCAATCGCAAAACCAGATTATCAATACCGGTGAAATCAGTGCAGGCGAACAGCAGCTACGCGTTGTTGCCAACGGCACTTATACCACCGTCAACGACATCCGCAGCCAGATAATCACTACTCCCGGCGGCCAAGTCAAGCTGGGCGATATAGCGATTGTAGAAAAAGGTTATATGGATCCTCCCGGCACTATCATGCACGTAAACGGAAAGCGCGCTATCGGCATCGGTATCTCCACCGATCCCCAAAAGGATGTGGTGAAAACCGGCGAACTGGTAGATAAAAGGCTCGCCGAGCTGCTGCCTCTTATCCCCGTAGGACTGGAGCTGGAAAGCCTCTATCCTGAAAACGTCATTGCCAAAGAAGCCAACAACGGTTTCATCATCAACCTGATAGAGTCTATCCTGATCGTAATCGTCATCATCATGCTGGTAATGGGTCTGCGCGCCGGCGTATTAATCGGTTCTTCACTGATATTTTCCATTGGCGGCACACTGCTCATCATGTCGTTTTTGGGCGTAGGACTGAACCGCACTTCCCTTGCAGGTTTCATCATAGCTATGGGCATGCTGGTGGACAACGCCATTGTGGTGACAGACAATGCACAAATCGCCATAGCACGCGGTGTGAACAGGCGAAAAGCACTGATAGACGGTGCCACCGGGCCGCAGTGGGGATTGCTGGGAGCAACTTTCATAGCCATCTGTTCTTTCCTTCCGCTTTATCTTGCACCGTCTTCCGTAGCCGAAATCGTAAAGCCGTTATTCATTGTATTGGCTATCTCACTGGGATTAAGCTGGGTACTGGCATTGACGCAAACCACGACATTCGGCAATTTCATACTGAAAGCCCAAGCAGGCAACAATGGTAAAGATCCGTACGACAAGCCCTTCTACCATAAGTTTGCATCTATCCTCAGCATACTGATACGCAGGAAAGCGTTGACATTGGGAAGCATGGTCATCCTGTTCGTCCTCTCTCTCGTTGTAATGGGACTGATGCCGCAAAACTTCTTTCCTTCGCTGGACAAACCCTACTTCCGCGCCGATGTGTTCTACCCCGACGGATACAGCATCCGCGACGTAGAGAAAGAGATGAAGAAAGTGGAGGCCCACCTGCTGGAACAGCCGGAAGTGAAACGGGTGTCAGTTACCTTCGGCAGCACCCCGTTGCGCTACTATCTGGCATCTACTTCCGTTGGGCCCAAACCCAACTTTGCCAATCTGCTGGTGGAGGTGACAGACAGCAAGTACACCAAAGAATATGAAGAGCATCTGGACAGCTATATGAAAGAGAACTACCCCAATGCCATTACCCGCACCACGCTGTTCAAACTCTCGCCTGCCGTAGACGCCGCTATCGAAATAGGTTTTATCGGCAATAACACAGACACTTTGGTAGCGCTGACCAACAAGGTTCTGGAAATAATGCACCGCGACAACGATCTTATCAATGTGCGTAACTCCTGGGGCAACAAAGTTCCCATATGGAAACCGATATACAGCCAAGAGCGTGCGCAACCGTTAGGCGTATCCCGCCAGAGCATGGCGCAAAGCATACAAATAGGAACCAGCGGAATGACCTTAGGGGAATACCGCCAAGGCGATCAGGTGCTTCCTATCCTACTGAAAGATAATGCAATCGACTCATTCCGCATCAACGACCTCCGCACGTTGCCGGTGTTCGGGACTACGCGTGAAACGACAACGCTGGAGCAGGTAGTCAGCGATTTCGACTATCAGTATAAGTTCTCCAACGTAAAGGACTACAACCGGCAAATGGTTATGATGGCGCAAGCCGATCCCCGTCGGGGCGTAAATTCCATTGCCGCCTTTAACCGCGTATGGAAACAGGTGCAAAAGGAGATAGATGTACCCGAAGGATACACCATGAAGTACTTCGGCGAGCAGGAAAGCCAAGCAGAATCCAATGCGGCATTGGCAGCCAATATGCCGCTGACGTTCTTCCTTATGTTCGTTACCCTGCTGTTCCTGTTCAAGAGCTATCGCAAACCTATCGTCATCCTGCTGATGCTCCCTCTCATCTTTATCGGCATCGTACTGGGGCTGTTGCTATTGGGCAAGACATTCGACTTCTTCGCTATCTTGGGATTACTGGGGCTGATTGGGATGAACATCAAAAACGCCATTGTCCTCGTAGATCAGATTGATGCGGAGACAGCCATGGGGAAAACGCCGCGCGAAGCGGTTATCAGTGCAACGACCACCCGCATTGTCCCCGTAGCCATGGCATCGGGAACAACCATTCTGGGCATGCTGCCATTGCTGTTCGATGCCATGTTCGGCGGTATGGCCGCCACTATCATGGGCGGTCTGCTTGTAGCTTCGATACTCACCCTGTTCGTATTGCCGGTGGCCTATTGTGCAATACACAAGATAAAGGGATAAGGGAATTTGCAATTTGACTATTTACGATTTACAATTTGAATGATGAGAAAGATTATATTTATACTATCATTAATGGGCTTCGGCATAAGCGGCGTGGCACAGGAAGCATATCTCAGCCGCGAGGCCTATCGGAACAAAGTGGAGGCATACAGCCAACTGTTGAAACAGCAACGCCTGAAAGCAGCGGCAAGCACCGAAGCGCGGAAAATAGCGCAGACAGGCTTTCTCCCGAAGATAGACATCACAGCCGAAGGAACCGCCAACCTAAATCGCCTGGACGACTGGAACAGCCCCGCAGGACAGTACCGCCCCTACACCTATCAGGCATTGGCAACACTGGGGCAGCCTCTTTATACAGGCGGTTCACTCATTGCCCAAAAGAAGATTGCCAAAGCCGACGAAGAGCTGGACAGGCTGGCCGTAGAACTGACGCTCGACCAAATACATTATCAGAGTGATGCCGTCTATTGGAACGCCTCGGCCGCATTGGCCACACTCGAAGCCGCAGCCCGTTTTGAAGAAATCATCAATCAACAGTACAACATCATCTTGGACAGGTTTAACGACGGCGCCATCAGCCGTACGGACCTGCTGATGATTTCCACCCGCAAGAAAGAAGCGGAATTACAGTATATCAAGGCTCGCCAGAATCACACCCTTGCCTTACAACAACTGAATATTCTGATGGGAGCAAAACCGGATGCCCCGGTAGACAGCCTTTGTGAAATCGGCACCCTCTCCCAACCCGTCAATTTATTGAGTCTCGATGAAGTTTTAGGACGCCGCGCCGACTATGCCGGCACCAACGTCAGCATTGCCAAGAGCGAAGCGCAACGCAAAGCCGCCCTCAGCCGGTACAATCCTCAGCTCAGCATGTTTCTGGCCACCGGGTGGGACACCGGTATCACCTATATGGGACAAGATGTGCCCCATACACCCATTGCCGGTCTCAATCTCAACATTCCCATTTTCCGGTGGGGTGCACGCTTCAAAACCAATCGTCAGCAAAAGGCATATATCGGCATCCAGAAATTACAGCAAAGCTATATAGCCGATAATATCCTGGAAGAGCTGTCCGCCGCCACCACCAAACTGGCAGAAACGGAACAACAGGTACGGACGGCCCGAGAGAATACGGCGCTTGCCGAAGAAAACCTCGACTTGGTTACCTTCTCATACAATGAAGGCAAAGCAAGCATGGTCGATGTGCTTTCCGCACAACTATCATGGACACAGGCGCAAACCAACCTTATCAACGCATACCTTGCCGCAAAAATGGCAATGGCGGAATACAGAAAAGTCATCAGCGAATAAAAGCAGACAAACATAAAAAAAGAACGTGCCGGAATAAGGATTCATTTTTCAACCTTATTCCGGCACATTCTTTTTTTATGTCGTAAATCTCCTATCCGAGGAACGAAATCAGCACGCCCGCTGCCACCGCAGATCCGATGACACCGGAAATATTGCTGGACATACAATAGTTCAGCACATGGTTTTTGGGATCATACTTGGTTGCAATTTCATTACATACCCGGCTCGCCATAGGCACAGCACTCAATCCCGTTGCACCGATCAGCGGATTAATCTTCTTCTTGGAGAACAAGTTAAACAGCTTCACGAAGAAGATACCACCCGTAATGGACAAAGCGAATGCAAGGAAACCGCCGATGACGATGCCGATAGTAGTCCAGTTGAGGAACGCCTCGCTCGTCATGGTAGCACCCACACTCAGTCCGAGGAAGATGGTTGCCGCATTCATAATGCTGTTGGCCGCCGCATCGAACAAACGGCTGGTATCGGAACCGATTTCCTTAATCAGGTTACCGAACATCAGCATACCGATCAGAGGCACTGCCGTCGGCACGAAAAGGGCAACAATGGTAGTGACAGCAATCGGGAAGATGATTTTCAATACACGCAGGTTCTTTATCTCAGTCTTTGAAGGATAGAGCTTTTCCTGTTCCTTCATGTTAATCATCAACTCCTTCTTTGTGCAGAACAGCTTCACAACCATCGGAATGATGACGGGAACCAATGCCATATACGAATAAGCCGCAATGGCGATAGGACCCAGCAGATGCGGGGCGAGCTTAATGGTGGTAAAGATAGCCGTAGGACCGTCCGCACCGCCGATAATGCCCAATGCACCTGCTTCCTGCGGTGTGAAGCCCATCATTACGGCACACAGCAACACCGTAAAGATACCAAGCTGCGCAGCAGCACCGAATATGGAAAGACGCAGATTGCGAAGCATCGGCCCGAAGTCCGTCAGCGCACCCACACCCATAAAGATGACAGGCGGCAGAAATCCGGTCTTTATCAGCATATAGTAGATGAAGTTCATCAGTCCGAGGTCGTGTGCAATCTCATGCAACGGCATCTCCCAGATGTTCTTCAGCACTCCGTTCACCATTACCATACCGTTTTCATCCGCCTGAATCACTCCCATATCACCGCCCGGGAAGTTGGCAATGAGCACACCGAAAGCAATGGGAACCAGCAACAGCGGTTCGTAGTGCTTCTTGATGCCCAGATACAGCAAGATGAAGGCAATGGCATACATTACAAGGAACGACGGGTCGGCAATGATATTGCTGAACGCCGTCATATCATAAAGTTTTGCAAATATATCTTCCATTATCCAATCTTCATTAATACATCATCTTCAGAAACAGAATCACCCGGATTGACGCAGATAGCAGTCACTGTCCCGCTAAATTCGGCCCGGATGGCATTATAAGTCTTCATGGCCTCAATGTAGCAAAGCAAGTCGCCTTCTTTCACTTTATCCCCTACTTTGAGAGGAGTTTCCTGTGCATTTTTAGTCAGGAAGAATTTGCCTTCAAGCGGAGCTGCTATCTCTTGTCCTTCGCCTACGGGGGCAGTCACTTTCTCGGTAGCGGAAGCCGGCAGGTCGATGTCACCGTAAGCCACCGTCACGCGATAAGCCTGTCCGTCCACCTGTACGGTGAGCGTCTTGGGTTTGGCATCGTCCAAGGGCGATTTGTCACGTTCGGCGCGGCGCTTCTCCACATCAGCCAGGAAGTCTTCTTTTGCCTTGCCGCTCTTGTAGGCCTCGTACTGTGCCGGGTGCATGGCATATTCAAAGAGTTCCTCATCGTCTTCCCCAAGTTCCCATTTGTTCTCTTTCATCAGCTTGCGATACTTGTCAAGGGCATCGGGATAGTTGTCCTGCGGATTGCCGTTGAAGAATTTACGTCCTTCACGTTCAGCTTTTTCCACAATTTCAGGTGCAAGCTCACCCGGCAGTTTACCGGCCTTGCCCAACAGCATATCCCAAATATCATCGGCAATCATACCCCAACGTTCTTTACCCTTCTCCATGGCCATTACGTTCATCATGGAAAGGTTCTTCACATACTGGCTGAACGGAGTCACCAACGGTGGATAGCCCACACGCGGCCATACGTAGGCCACTTCATTGAAGAGTTTGATGAGCAGTTCATCCTGCTTCATAAACGGCAGGTTACGTTTTGCCTTGTACTTATTGATAGATTCCAGATTGGATTCCAAGTCCGCCATTAAGCTGCCCATCATACCGCCCGGCAGTCCCGGACCAATCAGCAACGAGTTCATCAGACGGTTCTTCGGACTGATGTACAGACCGAGGAAATCATCCATAAACTCCTGAATGAGGGCGCGCACCTTCATGTATGCTTCCATATTGATTTCGGGCACTTTGAAACCTGCATCTTTCAGCATAGCCTGTACGCTGAGCAAGTCGGCATGTCCCGTTCCCCATGAAAGCGGTTCCATACCTACGTCGATATAATCGCAACCCGCCTCGCAAACTTCAAGAATGCTTGCCATATTGAAGCCGGGTCCCGCATGACTGTGATACTGAACGGGAATTTCCGGATGGGCAGCCTTGATATTAGCCACAATCTTGCCCAAAGATACCGGACGGCCGATACCGGCCATATCTTTTATGCAGATTTCATCCGCACCGAGTTCGATAAGTTTCAATGCCATATCCGTATAATACTCTACGGTATGGATAGGCGAATGAGTGATACAAAGAGAGCACTGTGAAATCATTCCCGCCTCGTGCGCATAAGTGATAGAGGGAGCAATGTTGCGTATGTCATTCAGCCCGCAGAAAGTGCGCGTAATGTCCGTACCCTGCGCTTTCTTCACTTTATAAAACAACTTACGTACATCGGCAGGCACAGGACTCATGCGCAGACCGTTCAGCGCGCGGTCCAGCATGTGTGTCTGAATACCGGCTTCATGGAAAGGCTTCGTCCACTCACGCACAGCCTTATTGGGGTTTTCACCAAACAAAAGATTAACCTGTTCAAAACCGCCGCCATTTGTTTCTACGCGAGCAAAACAACCCATTTCAATAATGGCGGGCGCTACCTTCACCAGTTGGTCTACACGAGGAACATATTTTCCGGCACTTTGCCACATATCCCTGAACACCAAACTGAACTTAATTTCTTTTTTCATACTAAATTATTCCTGTGTGTGTTTATATAAGATTAGTTATTTCAGATTTTCTCTACTTTGGCAACTTTACCCTTACCTTGCGTCACTACCGTAACTGCCGCACTGATAGCTGCCATAACATTAGCGGGAATAGCAGCAGGACCACTTGCCGCCGGTTTGGCAGAAGAGACCTCTTCGGGTGCATATTTATTCACGAGGGCTATAAGTCCTTTTCCTAAGTAGATAACAATCAGCAGGATAGCAAAGACAGTTGCCATGCCTACCACCATTAGTAGAAGTGCTGTATTCAAGTTTTCCATATTATAAATTATTAGTTATTCTATCAGATTTGCAAAAAATCGTCCGAAATTAGCGATAATTAGCGAGAATACAGAATATTACAATGATAAAATATGCTAAAATGAAAAGTTCCCATACCCTCAGGAGAGAGTACGGGAACTTTTTTGTCAACACTGTGACGCCAGCATCTGCCGTTTACGAAAACGAAAGACAATTATCCCAGCGGATCTTGCTCCTCGCCGCCTTCCGAACCGCTACCGCCCGGATTAGAGGAGCCGCCACCGGAAGTGCCGCCATTGGCAAGTTTCTCTATGTCCATCCAAACAACATCCGCATCCACCATGGAACGTGTAGTAATTTGCTTCCCACTACTGCGTTTCACCTCAGGAATAAAGCGTACACGTACACCGTTAATTTGTCCGGAGGTCACCTCTTCAGGCGTAGCAACCCCATTCTTATTGGTAGCGACTGTGTAATAAAAAGTACCGATGCCATCAATTTTCACCGTACTACCGGAAGCCATATAATCAGCTATTACACCTCCCAGGTTTTTAAGCACAGCATACGTATCTCCCCGGGTAACGGTAGACTGCAAAGAGAGCTTGTCCGCAATTCTGTCAGTGGTAATAGGAATGCCGGTAGTTATTGCTCTCGGATACCACAAATCATTCAGTTTCGATTGAAATTTCTTGTAAAATGCCATAATAATAATGTTTTAAATGATTAATAATGTATATCTAAATTCTCTTGTCTCACCCGGAAAAGCGGAAGTTTCATTGTGAGGCCTCAACAAATCAGCCATTCGCTTTTCTCAAATTCGATGTTGCAAAGTTAGAGTGAGAAACAAGGGAAAGCAAGAAAATGGCATCTACAGCTAAAACACATAATTGACTAATAAACAACATATTACAAAACAGCATTCTCTACAAGGGAAAAATGAATATAAAATTAAGGATAAGAAAAAGATAGGGTATCTCTACACATGAGAGTCATAAGTACCTGATAATGAGATTACCTATTCTTTCCAATCTCTACAATACAAATTATTGTATATTCTTCTGTCTTAAGCAAGCCTATCACTATTATTTTAGACTATCTGTATAATCTCATCATACGGAAATGATTATTTTTTATACATTTGCAAAGTATGCATTTAAATACCGCAACTTATGAACATTGAATTACGACTTGAACAACCGGAAGATTACCGTAAAACGGAGGAAATAATGAGAGAGTCTTTCTGGAATTATTATGCTCCCGGATGTTACGAACATTACTTGTTGCATATCATGCGGAACTCTCCCAACTTCGTTAAAGAGCTTGACTTTGTGGCCGTCTGGGAAAATAAGATTATAGGGAGCGTTGTGTGCCTAAAATCTTTTATTGCCGCCGACAATGGGAATAAATACGAGGTATTAAGCATGGGGCCCATAGCCGTTCTTCCTAAATATCAGCGTATGGGCGTCGGCAAAGCACTGATAGCACATACACGCAGCGTAGCAGCAGAAATGGGGTATCGTGCCATTCTGTTGTGCGGGGATCCCGATTATTATTCAAAAGCAGGATTTGTGGCAGCAGAGCAATTCAATATCCGCACCTCCGAAAACAAATATATTGCAGCTCTCCATGTGTGCCCTTTATGGCCGGATGCCTTAGCCGGTGTGACGGGACAATATTACGAGGATGAGATTTACAACATAAATATTGCAGAGGCAGAAGAGTTCGACCGTTCATTTCCTAAAAAAGAACGCATAACGGGAACTCCCACGCAAAAGCGTTTTGAGGAAGTGGTTGCCATGCAAAAAGAGTACATGCAGCCATCAGGGAAGTGACAGATTAAGGACATCTACCATTCGTCCGTTTATCTATTCCCCGGACTTCTATTTTTGCTTTCTATGTAAGTTCCATCCATTTGAACCAGATTGTCTAAAAAGCAGTAAAGTTCCCGCACCATCTGAAGATGATACAGGAACTAACATATAAAAACTATTGAAAACTTATTCCGTAACAGAGATTCGAGCCTTTTTCAGATCTTTATCCAAGGATGAAGCACCAACCATAACAACAAATGTTCCCGGTTCAACACCATACTTCATCTTTCTGTCAAAATATGCCAACTTGTCGGGAGTAACCGTGAAAAAGACAGTCCGTTTCTCTCCCGGTTTCAATGTAACGCGAACAAAGTCTTTCAGTTCTTTCACCGGACGTGTAGCGGAACTGTACTCATCCCGGATGTAGAGCTGAACTATTTCTGTACCGGTACGTTCACCCGTATTAGCAAGTTCTATGCTGGCTGTAAAAGAGTCTTCAGCAGACATTTCACTACGAGAAAGCTTTAAATCCCCATAAGCGAAAGTTGTATACGAAAGCCCGTAACCGAACGGATAAAGCGGAGTACTCGGACCATCTTTATACTTATGGAAATATTGTGACGGTTTGTGGTTATAAATCATCTGAATCTGTCCTGCGTGACGGGGAATACTTATCGGCAACTTGGCAGAAGGATTCACCTTGCCTGTAAGTATATTGGCTATGGCAGTTCCGGCAAATGACCCCGGTTCCCAAGCCTGTATCAAAGCCGGAACATTTTGTGCAATCCAGTTTACGCTAAGCGGACGACCGCCCACAAGCACTACAATGACGGGAACACCCGTTTTATGAATTTCCTTCACTAAAAGTTCTTGCGTACCCAATAAATCAAGCCCCATGCGATCTATGTTCTCACCACAGGTTTTTGTTTTCTGATAGCGAAGCGGATTTTCTCCTACCACAACAATGGCAAGATCAGCTTTTTTTGCAAGACCGGCAGCGGCTTTCACTTTCTCCGGAGAATTCAGACGAACATCATCACCGTAGTCATAATAGGTCACCTTATCGCTCCCGGCAACTCGACGTATACCATCCAGTACAGTCACAACGTTCTCATCCGGCTGTTGTAATGTCCAGTCACCCAATACGGTATGATTATCGGCATTCGGACCGGTCACTAAGATGTTTTTGTATTTAGAGAAATCAAGTGGCAAAAGGCCATTATTCTTTAACAAAACAATGGACTTTTCAGCGGCTTCCAATGCAGTGGCCTGATGTTCTTTATTAAAAAGGACCTTCTTGCTCTCCTTCGTATCAACAAAGGGATTCTCAAACAAGCCTAATTTAAACTTCGCTTCCAAAATGGACCGACAGGCACGCTCCACCTGCTTCTCGGTAAGACGTCCTTCCTTCACCAACTCTACTACCCCTTCCATAAATCCGGGACCATGCATGTGCATATCCAATCCAGCTTCAACCGTTTCACGATAAGCCCCTTTCAGGGTAGGAGCTACGCAATGCAATTCCTTGATGCGCTCCACGTCCATCCAGTCGCTCACGATGAATCCATTAAAACCATATTCACCACGCATAATATCAGTCATCATCCATTTGTCCGCATGACAGGGCACGCCGTTCAGTTCGTTATGGGCAGCCATAAGCGTAAACACACCGGCCTCTTCCACAGCTGCTTTATAAGGCGGCAGATATACCTCGCGCAATGTACGCTCCGATACATCCATCGGTGCGGCATTCGTACCATTAGACGGTTCACTTCCGGCAATCAGATGTTTGGCACAAGCCAGAGCCACATCACTCCCCAAACAGTTTTCTCCCTGATATCCCTTAATCGTAGCCACCCCCATTCGCGTCACCAAATACGGGTCCTCACCGAATGTCTCGCCCGTACGTCCCCAACGCGCATCGCGCGCTACGTCAATGTTGGGCGTAAAAGTCCAGTGGGCACCGGTGGCACGCACTTCCAATGCGGATTCCCGGCTCAACTTCTCTATCAGCTCCAAATCGAAGCTGGAAGCCTGACCGATAGGTGTAGGATATACCGTTGTCCCATTTACCAGCGCATTACCATGAATCGCATCAATACCTATTATCAACGGTATCTGCAGACGGCTTCTCATAGCAAGTTTCTGCAACAAATTGGCTTCTTCAGCGGTCACCACATGAAGAAAAGAGCCGACTTTGCCCTCTTCCGTCATCCGATACAGATCGTTAATGCTCAAGTTCGGATAGAATCCATAGGCATCATCATTTTTGGCGACCTTCGTACCCTTAAAGCGTTCCTGCGTTTCGCGAATATGTTCGGGACCTACATACTGGCACATCTGGGCAACTTTTTCTTCAAGAGTCATACGCTGCATCAAATCGTCCACACGCTTGCCAATCGGCTGACGGACATCTTTATATAATGGCTTCTGAGCCACGGCAAGCAGTGCCGCAAAGAGCACCGCCAGTGTCAATAAGGTTCTTCTCATCATCATTTATTCTTCATATTTAAGCATATATTTGTCTGTCATTTTACGACGATCGTCCAACGAAACAGTATCATTGTATTGTTTCTGCAAATTATCTATTTCTGTTTTCAACTCGCTGATGATCTCCGCATATTCCGGATTGCCGTATTGATTGTCCATCTCATCCGGATCTTTTTCCATATCGTAAAATTCCCACTCGTCTATATTATAATAGAAGTGAATAAGCTTATAACGATCGGTACGCACACCGTAGTGCGGTTGTACATTGTGCCATTTAGGATACTCAAAATACTGGTAATAGGCAGACCTACGCCAGTTTTTCTTCGTCTCTTCATCATCCTGCAACAGCCCCTTCATACTCCTGCCCTGCATATCTTCCGGAATCTGGACACCGGCAAAATCAAGCAATGTAGGAGCAATATCCACATTCAATGTCAAGTCTTTCAGACACATTCCTTTCTTCATGCCGTTAGGATAGCTTATCAGGCAAGGCATCTGCAAGGCTTCTTCATACATCCAACGTTTGTCGTACAAGCCATGTTCACCGAGAAAAAATCCCTGATCGCCCATGTATACAATGATGGTATTGTCATACAAGCCTTTTTCTTTCAGATAGGCCACCACACGACCTACCTGATCATCCACAGAACGGACCACACGCAGATAGTTCTTCAAATATGTCTGAAACTTCCATTTCTTCAGTTCTTCGCCTTTCAGTTTCGGATCCGGTGTCCAGAACTGGTCTTTACCCGATCCACCCCACCAAAGCCATTTATTACGTTCCTGCTTGGAGAGTCCTTCAGGCGGAGTCTGTTTCAGGTCACCACGCGAAAGGTGGTTTTCAATTGTCCCCATAGACTGCCCGAGCGTTTTCTCACGACCTTTATAATCATCATCAAATGTGGCGGGATAAGGGAATTCCACCTCGTCAAAAAGATTCAGATAGCAGGAATCTGGTTCCCATGGACGATGAGGTGCTTTATAGTGCAACATCAGGCAGAACGGCTTGCTTACGTCGCGTAAGCTGTCAAGCCATTGCAAAGCATAGGTCGTGGTAAGTTTCGTGGCATAGCCTTTCTCTTTTGTTTTTCGGCCATTGGTACTATATATAGGGTCCCAATAAGTACCCTGTTGACTGGCATTGGCATGAATTTTATAGTAGTCGAACCCTGCAGGATCGGAAAACAGATGCCACTTGCCAAAAAGCGCAGTGGTATATCCATTGTCACGCAATATCTTCTGATACTGCTGTTGGGTATTGTCAAATACAATACCACCTTCATTCTGATAAAATCCATGACTGGTGCTGTATTTGCCTGTGAGTAGACAGGCGCGGCTGGGACCTGAAATAGAATTAGTACAGAGCATGTTCTGCATAATGGCGCCATTTTCACCGATAGCATCTATATTAGGCGTAGGAGCCAGCTTTGAATTAATGCCGCCATAGGCACTTATGGCAGTGCGCGCATGATCGTCTGCCAATATAAAAAGGATATTGGGTTTCTCTGCAACCTGCTTCTTGCCTGCGGCGCAGGATGATAAGGCTGCAAGGCCACATCCCATAATGGATAATAGCTGTTTGCTTCTCATTACAAATCTTTTTATTTTTAATTATTCTGTTTATTTCCTTTATTGTTTCCTCTATTGTTGGCTAATTTGTCTTCTTGCCTGAACGTTTTTCCTTTCGGGGTTTCTGCCATAAAGCTCTTGCCGCGGCGTTTCCGGATTTCCTGTTGCAGGCGAGTAATGGTTTCCTTATACTCCGGATTACCGGCCATATTTTTTGTCTCCAGATAATCGTTGCGATAGACAAAAAGCATATCAGTCTGAAAGTTATCCTGGCGGTCGTTCCATTGGGTATAACCGAAATCACGATCAAAGTAAGTTATTCCATTGTGCCATTTCACGACAGCGCAATTTTTCCAGCCCTTATCTTCGCCTGTCAGCAACTTCATCATGCTTTCGCCCTCGGTATGCGCAGGAATGGCAAGTCCGGCAGCCTCGCACAGTGTGGGATATACGTCGACAAACTCAACCACTTTCGTTTCCGGACCTTTCTTCTTGTTTCCAGGCATGCGGATGATAAGTGGAGCATTATTCACAATGTTGAAGTTGGAGTGTTTGCACCATTGATTGTGGTCACCCAAACTCCAACCATGGTCACCCAATAACACTACTATCGTATTCTTGTCCAAGTCCAGTTTCTTCAATTCGTCAAGTATCCTCCCCACTTGTGCGTCGGCATAGCTGACACAGGCACGATAACCATGAATCAGCTTCAGTGCTTCTTCTGCCGGAATATCGCTTTTGGAAGGAATATCTTTATAGTATCGTATTTCGTTATAGGTGTGGAAAGCCTGGTCGGGAATGCCTGTACGATCAAACTCAAATGTTTCCGGCAGGCGGATCGTCTTGGCATCATACATGTCCCAATACTTCTTGGGAGCATTGAAAGGCAGATGAGGCTTCAAGATGCCGGCAGCGAGGAAGAAAGGCTGTCCGCTTTTCTTCAGACGACGCAGGTCTCCAATGGTTTTGTCTGCAGTCTGCCCGTCACTATAAGCATTGTCCGGCACATCTATACACTCAAAAGCTTCCGGACCGCCACGTCGCTTCTCCACAGCCAAGTTCTCTTCACCCAGATAGTCGCGCCAAGTGGCAGACTTCAGCTTCGGCTTCCAGACTTTATCCCACGAACGCTCTCTGGCATCGTTCTTGCCATGTATCACTTTACTATTAGAGATAGTGATATAACCGTTCTCACGAAAATATTGCGGTAGTGTCACTGTTCCGGGAGCCTCGCGATCTATCTCTGCATTTACATCCCAGTAACGGGTATTCCCCGGACGTAACCCCGAAAACAGAGAAGCACGCGACGCACCCGATACAGGTACATTGCAGTATGCATTCTCAAACATCACACCTTGCGCGGCAAGCCGGTCGATATTCGGAGTTTTCATATACTTCACACCGTAGCAATTCAACTCTGTACGAAGGTCATCTACAATCAGAAACAATACATTCTTTTTAGACTGCTCTTTCACTTCCTGCGCCCGGACTCCCGTTCCGAAAACGGAGTCCAGTAGCAAAGAAGATACCATTAACCCTAACCTATAAAAATCCATAATCAGTTTTTAGTTACTTACTTAATATCCGGGATTCTGTTCATCCTGTCCCATATTTTCATTTCGATTGATTTCGTCTGCCGGAATAGGCATCAACAGATTCTTGGTGACGTTTTCATCGCTGGTGTCATAAACATAAATCACCGGCACGTTCTTATTGCCATACAATTCTTCAATGCGGGCATTATGCTCTTCCATAATCTTCTTTAAATAGCCAGCGCCTCTGCGGCGAACCGTATACCACTCGTCACATTCCCCGGTCAACTCTTTCAAACGTTCACGAAAAATAAATTCACGCAAGGAAGCTTTGTCTGTTTCTACAGGATCACTCGGATAAATTTCGTCTGCAGCGACACTGCCGTCACCATTGCTATCGCGTGCACGATCCAGAACTAATTTCAGATAAGGCATAGCATCCTCCCCTATTTCATTCGCAGCCTCAGCCAAGACAAGCAGTAAATCGGCATAGCGATAATAAACAAAATTTGCATTGGTAGCTATCACCAAAGTAGGATCGGCATATTTCTTCCAGGCAGGATATTCCGAATCTTTGTTGATATAGTCTTGTCCTTTGCCTTTTTTAAGAAGAGGATATAACGCCACTCTATCCGGTTTGCCTTCTCTGGGGAAACGTGTCTTATATTCTGTATGAACAAAGCTGAACTCACGACGCGGGTCTCCTTCCTCAAACTGGTCAAAAGCCCGCTGCGTGGGACGGGTCTTACCCCAGCTCTTACCTTTAGCAGGCAGATTGCTCATCAAGCTATGCCCTGAAGGGAAAGTTGTTTCCGTCATACGCCCGTCATTGACAGAACCCGAAAACTGAATTTCAATGATAGATTCCTTATTATTCTTATTGGTGCTGCCATACATCTTGTCGAGCGCAACCAGTTCGTATCCGCCATGCTTATAAACATCCAATGCCGCATCATAGGCTTTTTGCCAGTACTCCGATTCTTCCTCATTGCCTGCCAATGTCAGATAAACTTTGGCCAATAATGCCTGAGCAGCATATTTATGCGGACGTTCCACCACTTTGTCCGCAGGCAGCGGAAGCTTGCTATAAGCATCCGTCAAATCGGAAATAATTTGTTTGTATACGTCAGCCACTTCCGCACGCGGTGTCTGCGCATCGCCATACGATGTCGGAGGCATTATTACCAATGATACCCTTCCAAACAAACGTACCAGATTGAAATAGGTCATGCCCCGCATCAGGTAAGCTTCTCCCGCAATTCTGTTCTTTTCCGCTTCGGAGGAGATAGCGCTTGTCTTCATACCTTCAATAATATCATTCACCACACGAATAGTCTTGTACATTCCGATATACATTTTAGTCATATTCGTATTTGTAGGCTCTATATTCATTGCGGTCAATCCCTTATCATTATCTTTAACGCTTACCCCCATTCCTGAAGTTACATTGACTACATGGAAATAGTTGAATCCGAAATAGTCATACTCCGCTAATGTTGAGTACGCACCTGACAAAACAGCATTTGCCGACCCCACCGTATTGTATATACCTTCTTTTTCAAAAGCTGTTTGAGGTGTCTCTACCAAGAAGTCGTCACAGGCAACCAGCCCGACAGCAAGACTGATTCCTATTATATATTTAAGTGTTCTCATTTGTTTCATTTTATTAGATTAGAAATTAGCAACCACACCAAATGTAAAATTACGTGCGGAAGGATAAGAGGTTAAGTCTATACCCATCCGGTCCACATCGTTGGCAAATGTGTTTACGTCCGGATCATATCCGCTATAAGAGGTAATGGTAAAAACATTAGAAGCTGTAAAGTTGAAAGTCAGGTTCTTGATGACGTTCGATTTCTTTAAGTTCAGCAGATAACTCAGAGACACCTGCGAAAGTTTCAGGTAGGAGCCGTCCTCTATATAACGGTCAGTCAACATGGATTTTGTTTCATAGCCCAGCCTCGGATAGGTATTGCTTTTGTTCTCCGGAGTCCAAGCCTGATAAAAGGCATCCTTGCGCACATTCTTATTAGCATTGTCCACCAATGTCTCGTCAATTAGATTGGCATTTATAATCTCGTTGCCCACTACACCATTGAAAGCAAGATCCAACGTCCATTGTTTATAACTCAAAGTTGTGTTTAATCCAAAGGTAAAGTCGGGATTCGGGTTACCCAAAATCACGCGATCATTATCATTTATCACGCGGTCTCCATTCTGATCTATATAACGGATATCACCCGGCAACATATCGGTTTTGGAATTTGCCAGTTTCAAAGGTTTCTTCTGGTTCTCCACGCTGTAATATTCTTCTTCTTGCATGATGCCGGCGGTCTGATAACCAACGAAAAGGCCGATAGAATGTCCTACGAGGAAGGCATTGGCCGGAAATTTATTGTCATTGCCGTTTCCTACATTCTCTCCCCAATATCCGCTTACGCTTTTAATCATACCGAAATCGCTGGGAGCTATACCCAATTCCTTAATAGTGTTCTTAGCAAATGAGATATTGCCGCCGATAGTCCAGTTCCAGTGTTTCTTGGCTACCGGTGTACCCTCGATGGTCAATTCAATTCCTTTATTCTCAATTTTACCGTTGTTTATCCACATTGTGGTATATCCGCTGGCATAAGGCAAAGCTATCTGCTGTAACAAGTCTTTTGTGGTCTTGAGGTAAGCATCTGCAGTAATGGTTAACCGCTGGTCGAAGAAGCCGAGATCTATGCCCACGTTGTACTGTTCGGAAGTCTCCCATTTTAAATCAGGATTGGGAATACGTTCCGGAATGATACCCGGCTCAAGCATACCTTCGGCCGTAGCATAATTGTTTCCGCCGACATATCCACCCAACGTCTGGTACGGAGAGATTGCCTGGTTGCCTACTTGTCCCCACCCTGCACGTAGCTTCAAATTGGAAATCTTGTCGAACTGCCGCATCCACTTCTCCTGATTGATGCGCCATGCCAAAGCAAAGGACGGAAAATAAGAGAAACGATTGGATTTATCGAACTTGCTCGAACCGTCGGCACGAAATGTGGCGGTCAGCACATAACGATTATCATAGTTGTACACGCCACGTGCCAACACAGAGAATAATTGCTCACCTGTTTTCTCCAGTTGATAAGGATATAGTTTTGCCGCATTTGAAATACCGTCGGCACGCAGTTCAGGAGAAAAGAAGTTCTCACCTACCACACCGGTACGCTTCACGTCTTTATTGTCGTAAACCACGCCTACTGTTCCATTTATAGTGTGTTTCTTCTTGAATGTATGATTGAACAATGCCAAAGCCTCCGTATTGTACGAACGGCTTGTCAGTCCGGCAACGCCCGCCTTGCCATTAGCTTCTGCGCCTGTATGCGTCAATAATCCATACCACATGGCACGTTCTTTATTCTTATATACCATGCCTCCTTTCACACGAAACGTCAGCCACTTCAGCGCCTTTATATCCAGGCTCAAATTGGTATTGAACACATTTTCTTCGCTATCATCATCATAATCGGTAAACCAGGCATCGGGTGTAGTCAAGTTCTCATCGTACAAATCGCTCTCATTTTCTTCAGCTACGGCAGAACGATAGGGTTTGTACGAAATCATGTGACGGACGATACTGGTACGCGTATTTGCCAGCTTATCAGTGCCTGAAGTCATAGATGTCTTGATGGTACTGAAGAATGAATTACTTCTCAAAGTGATGCGGTTACCGATTTCCTGATCCAGATTAAAGCGGATGTCATACTTATTGACGTTGGTCTTGCGTATCACGCCTTCCTGATCCGCATATCCAACAGCCAAATAATAACCTGTTTTTTGGCTTTTTCCACTTACACTGGCACGATAGTTCTGTGATACGGCAAGACGAGTAGATTCCTTTTGCCAGTTGACAGGAGTACGTCCTTCCATAGTCATAGGAGTATCTCCATCCTCTTTGAAAGCATTATTGAAAGCTATATATTCTTCGGCATTCAACATCGGTATTTCACGCGCCAGTTTGGACATGGTGACATTGGCGCTTACCATAACGCTCGGTTTTCCGGTAGTTCCTTTCTTAGTAGTAATCAGCACTACGCCATTGGCACCCTGCGAACCATAGATCGCTGTGGCCGAAGCATCTTTCAGAATTTCTATACTCTCAATATCCTGCGGACTGATAGCTGCCAGCGGATTCTGCTCCTGCATACGGGAATTGCCGCCGGAAGTACCGGAAGCCATCGGATCCATAGTATCCCCCAAATCACTGATAATATTTCCGTCCACAACATAGAGTGGAGAGTTATTACCACGCAAGGAACTTGTGCCACGAATACGCACGCTGACCGATCCGCCGGGAGCTGCACTACCGGTAGATACCATAACACCGGCTGCTTTCCCCTGCAACATCTTATCAAATGAAGTGGCACGTGCAGCTTCCGCCTCATTGGTTTTGACGGAAGTCACAGAACCGGTAAGATCGCTCTTGCGCATGGAACCGTAGCCCACTACCACAACTTCGTCCAAAGCGGTCACCTCAGGTTCCATCTCCACAGTAAGAATAGTACGTCCCCGCAAAGGAATATGTTTGGTTTTATATCCGATATAAGACACAATCAAGACGCCTTCTTTCACATCGGGCACTTGCAGGACGAATTTCCCGTCCATATCCGTAATAGTACCTACACCGGCAGCGCCTTTCAGCTGTACGGTGGCACCGATAACAGTCTCTTTATTCTCATCGAGCACTGTGCCTTCCACTTTGACGGCATGGGCAGCCATACTTGTCAGTAAAAAGAATGACAACAATAATAACAGTTGGTTTTTCATATATAAATAATTTAAGAATTATACTCTTTTACTTCTTTTCAATATATCTAATCAACACTTCTTTTATACGATTGTAAGCCGGACGGGGGGTGCCGTCATTACGCCAGATACAACCGTTCCAAGCAGAATTGGCAGTGTCTTCATCACGTACATTCCAGAAATTGACGCCTACCTTGCCTTGTTTATAATGTTTCAGTACCGTTTCTATCACCGTAGCAAAGGTTTCCGCCTGTTGTGCTTCAGAGGTGGTTTCCTGGTCTTTTATCCATACATTCATCTCAGTAATGTGAAACTCCAGGTTGTTGGCATGACACCAAGTGATGAAATCGTCCAAACGTTTCACATTACCCTCTGTCTTTTCCCAGCCGGTATCGATGTGTGCTTGCCAACCTATACCATCTACCCGGCGACCTTTACCGCGCAGGTATTTCACCAGTTTTTTCATCTGTTCCCACACTACTTCTTCAAAGTTCCCATGCTGATTGATGATTTGCTTCACTCCAGGAGCATATTTATTACTAAGTGCAAAAGCCATATCTATATACAGAGGCGTGCGGATGTCGCTTGTCTCATCATATCCGATGATTGTCCATGGATTTTCCCATTTGTCCGTTCCCTGACGTGCAGCAAACCATTCTCCTCTCTTCTGTGGACCAAATACGGGATCATTTACATTCTCTTTCGCAATGGTCTCATTCACCACATCCATCCAACGGACATTAGGTTGGTTGCCGTAACGCACACAAAGCTGAGTCAGATACTCTTCGAGCATCTTTACCAGTTCTTTACTTGTGCGTTTATCCTCTTTCACCCATTTAGAACATTGCGGACTGATAGGACCATGTATACGAAGCAACTGCCCTTTTTCTTTAGCATGCAGTAAATAAGCATCGGGGTTGTCCCAACGCCATGAAGTAAAAGTCGGGTGAATATAACTCTGCTTGAAATCATTGGAAGGGGTGATGTAGTTGAATTCTCGATCGGCTATCTCGGTAGATAATTGTCCTAATGACTTTGCATGATTCGCTATGCCCAGATAGAACTTATCAGAATAATATTTCTCTATAATTTCGCGAAAGGTTAGTTCCAACAAATTTTCGTCTTTGTTCACCAAAGGCTTAACCGGACCCACCTCAGAAATTCCTGCCGAGCAATCCACCTGTGGAAACAAGAGCGTAAACATAAGAATGAATACATAATGTAACAAAGTGTTCTTCATAACAATCATTTAAATACTAAATTTATTGGCATATAAAAGTATCTTTTCGATACTGCAAATATAATGGAATGGTCCTTTGAGATACTCCTCCTTTTTGCTCTATAAGGTTTGAAATCTGTTTTTTTGGAACAAATCAATCAAAAATCAATCATTAACGGCTCTGTTTATATTTCTGCGAAATTGTTTGATACACATTTAAGAACCTATTTTGATACATACCACTTGAGTTCAACTTATAAATGCAACTTTTTGGGTGCGGATAATAAGCAATAAAAACATTTATTTTTCAGAG
>UMHT01046356.1_pt1 | contig 29405 bp, 29 predicted proteins | sample 1965601 | NCBI WGS metagenome assembly UMHT01 (sample SAMEA4836105, study PRJEB28245) | human gut metagenome | biome: gut microbiome; material: fecal sample | place: Denmark | collected 2008 | reverse complement strand
CTATTTCAAAGACCGACTTGCCCGCTTTTACGGGACAGTAGTGTCGTCAATTATTGAAGATTCTTGCGCAAGATAGGTATTTTACCCTGATTCCTTGGTACTTTCATCTGTTAATATACGATAAATGCAGGCCCTGCCTGTGACTTTACAGATAAAGGTTGCGCTCCGTTCAATAGATGCGCACATACTGTACTTCCCCGTCAAGCAGTTCAACATAGCGGTTGTCGGAAAAGCGCAATGTCTCCAGAGTCCTGCCTTCCTTCTTGACTTCCGATTTGTGGTATGGTTCGCCCCACGCGGCGATGACCATTTCCCTCGTCATGCCGGTATCGACCTTGCGGAAGGCAATCAGCTTCCCGTATTTCTCGCCGTACCGTTTTTCCAGCTGGCCGATACGTGCCGTGCTTACAAACTCGTACACCTCGTCACCGCCTATAGGAAATGCTTCCACACGGACACCGTCAGCACCTTCCATCAGCAGAAACGCCCCGTCACTGTTCATCTTCAGGCCGATGTCCACACAACGGTACTCCGCACCTTCAGCCGGGGTGATTACCTGACCGTCCTCGGTCTCGACGGCCTTGGCAAGTGACAGGAATGTCTGTCCGACAAAGCGTTTCAGTTTCTCATAATACCCTATACAGGTCATGCTCAGCGGATACCTGAATGGGTTGTAATACATCTCATCACCGCTTTCTTTTTCACGGAGCAGCAGGCAGCATCCAGCCGACAGGTAGTCTGTCTTTGTCCAGACCTTCACTACCTCGTAATATTTCCCCACTACCTCTTTAGAAGGGGTGGTACTGATGTTGACCGCCTTGTACACCGTTCGGTCATCCCCGGTAAGGAAATTGACCGTGTAGAAAGCATCCCAGTAGCCGTTCCTGTCATTTTTTACCCCATGCATGTACAGGGTCTGTCCCGGAAGGGAAGTGAAACTCCGCTTCTCCACGTTCGTCAGGCTGTCATAGGGGTGGGCATTTGTCACCGTGTACTCTTTCAGTCCATCGTTCTTGGGAACGATGTTAAGCTGTGCATGGGCATACATCACCGTGCACAGGAAGAAGGTTATAATTGGAATTGTTTTCATACTCAATCACTTTTTAAGTTTACAGGTGGCATCCGGGAAAGAGCACTCAGCTATTTGCCGGAAATAGAGAACAGGTACAGAGACAGTCCTATCCCGACGGCAAGAATCACTCCCAGCCAGAACCGGAAAGTTTTCGGACCGAGCAGATTCATCCAGAAGTTACCTCCTGTACTACCCGGACGGGAATACGTCCACTTCCAGCCACAGATGACACCGACAAGCCATATCAGAAGCAGGCCCGCCACGACCAGATAGCCGTAGCGGGGTTCCTGCTGTATCAGATTCGGAAAATCCTTTATTTTATCCAACCATTCCATATCTCACCGGTTTATTTTTTCAAGAGCGCCGCAAATTCTTTAAGCTGTGGCAGTCCGTCAAAGAAATCAACGTCAAATTTGGCCGTTGAGCCGTTGGCGAGGGTGATTGTCAGAATACCATTGTCGTAATTGTAGTTTGAACTGGATATTTCCGACAATGTAAAAGAACGCATCTCAACATTTCCTTTCACGATGACCGGGTATGTCACCTTATCGCCGTCAACCGTGATGATACAGCTTTTGGCAGCCAACTTGCGGGCCTTATGTATCTTCCGCCAGGCTCTGAACAGCATGTACAGTCCGACAAGGGCAAGGATGATGGCTGTTGGTAACGGTCCGAGGATGCGAAGTGTACCGACTTTTATACCGAAAGGATAAACTACCGGTACTATTATCAGTCCGGCACCGACAAGGATTTCAGTCAGATTGTCCTTGATGGACGATTTGGAAGAATAATTGAATGTAGCCATATTCGGATATTAGTGAAGTTATTCGTTCGGTGATATTATTTTATGAAAAAGTACCAGATAAGCAGAGCCGCGGTGATGATTATGGACAGGACCGTCATGGCCGACCTGTATTTTTCGACAGCAGGCGATTCCTGCGGAGCTTCAAATTCCAGTATCGTAGGTGCTTGGCCTATCGCGCTATTAGGAATAGCCTCTATCTTGAACTCGTTGGGCTGTTTTTCAATGCCGATCAAGGCATAGGCACAATCAAGCTGATTGGCCTTTCTTGGCGAGAATACCGATTTGCTGAACAGGATGACGCCGTCATAATGATCGCTTATTTCCATTACCGAATCCATATCCCGTTGTCCTGTCAGTATATGACGGCCTGTATCAGGATCTACTATGTAATAGTCATAGCCACAGGACTGTACGGAATCATAACGGATTTCACCGATTTCCAGCGTATCCACTTCAGCCTTGATGCTCTGAAGGGTGGCCTCGTCAATTTCAGTCCCTTTCAACGGGCAGGCATACAGGCAATAGCGGCTGTCTTCGTGCATCACGGTTCTGATGGGATAGAGGTTTACTACTTTGCGGTTTTCCAGTTTGAGGTATGTCTTAGACAATTTGCCGATTGCTTTCCCGTTATAACCGGCCGGAACAGCACCTCCTTCAAGAATGGCTGACAGATTTTTAAGTTCGCTCATGTTGTAATTCTTTTTATTCGTTTTCGATTATTGTTGATTATTTGATTCCATTTTCTACAGTGAGACAGAAGTTCACCTCCCTGTACAGTTGTTCCAGCAGATGTTCGTCATCCAGCGACTTCCTGCCGGGACGTAAGAAACCGTCCGGAGTGTCGGATGCGTAGTAGAACATGTTCCCGTTGAAGGAGAGCATCAGGTCACGGCTGAAGGATTTCCGCAGGGCGGTCAGCTTCCGCATCATCGCCGGGGTGAGCACCATGCGGGCTTCCACCTCGTCATCCGCGTACACGGCAAAATGCCTCTCGAACTCCGGGTCTTCCAAATGTACGAATTTTGCCCCGTACTTTTCCTTCATTCCCTGGATTGTTTGCGCCAGGTAGCCGATTTTGTTTTCCAGATGGTCGGGCAGCAGCATCACGTAGCCCCTGAAGGTGCGGTTCAGCTTGCAGCACCCGAACATGCCCCTGAAACTGTGCATCGTGCTCTCTATCCTGACTCCGAATATCGGACGGATAAAATACTGGTACGGCACTTCAAGGAAGTTGAAGGCCGAGAAATCTTTCGAATTGGCTGAAGTCACACCGGCATCCACGACAGTCATCATGTCATTTCCGACGGGAATGTCAAGACGGCCGTAACAGGTCGAACTTACCGAATTGCCCGATGACAATGCCGTTCCGAACAGGCGGCTGTCCGCAAAGACTTTCGGCTGTATGGAACCGGAAGGATTGTACCTTGCTCCCGGGAACAGCAGGTAGATGATGTGGGCCATCGTGTAGGTTTCCCTCTTGTTCAGCGCGGCAAAACATTTCATGAATGCGAAATGAAGTACAAAAAATACGGCAAAGCCTATCATGAGGTATTTTCCCGTGGTGACGGAAGTCTCATAGTCAGTACGGTCCACGAGGAATCCGCCGAAGATACAGAAACCGAACCACACGACGGTACACAGATAGACAATGGAGGTCAGGATGCGGAACACAATCCGGAGCATCCTGATACGGGACATCTCTTTCTTCATGTGAAGGGAAATGCCCTTGAAATCTATATTCTGACTTTCTTCCATGCTTTACTTGAATAATTCTCCCACTTTCACTTCCTTGATCTCACTTTCCGGGAACTCTATCAACTCCTGCTGCTCATGCTTGCGCCAGGATGCGATTATCGACGACGGAAACATTTCAATGTAATTGTTATAATCGGTAGCAGCGGCATTGTAGGTGCGCCGGATTGCCTGCAGCTCATTCTCCATGTCCTCGATCTGGACCTGAAGATGAAGGAACTGCTGGTTCGCCTTCAGCTCCGGGTAGTCTTCCACCGCCACATTCAGTCTTGACAGAAGCGAGGACATTTCCGTACCGCTTTTTATCTGCTCGGACTCTGTAGCGTTCGAAGCCCTTGACCGCAAATCGGCAATGCGGGTGAGAATCTCATTCTCGTGCCCCATGTATGCCTTTACGGATGCGACAAGATTGGGGATCAGGTCATTCCTCTGTTTGAGGACCACGCAGATACCACTTCTGCATTGCTTGACCCGGTTCTTCTTTGCAATAAGGCTGTTGTTAGTGAATACTGCCCATAAAATAATTATGAGCAGTACCACGATAATACATATAACGGCTATAATCATATTTTCAGATGGATTTAGACATACAATTCAGCCGGTATGACTCTGATTGTCCCTTCCCAGTAGAAGTGGGGGACGATGCCGTCTGAAGGAAGATAGCCTTGGGGAAGTTCCTTGTAATAAAGGACAAGTTTCCTTACTTCCACATCGGCGCCTTCCACGATTTCACCACTCAGTTTCACGGTTGACCAGCAGTCCTCCTCCTTGGCAAGACTGACTACGCCCTCACATCCGGGAGCTACCGGCTGCCTGCCTTCACACATGTTGCGCAGCTTTTCCATCACTCTCTTCAGCCATTCCATATCGTTCATGTGTCCCTTGTCCAGTGCGTATATGCCAATACCATGGAAAGAGTCGTCCTTGTGCTTCACGCCTTTCCACGCCTCTGCCGGGGCACTGACAATCCCCGCGTAAACGATATATCCTTCCGTGAATTTTCTCAACCACTTGCTTTTGCCCAGCCATGGTGCCTTTCCTGCAAGTTTCTTGAAGAACTCGGTCTCAGAACTGCGTGGCGTCTGCATGTACGGTTTCATCTTGTCAAGCTGTGTCGGGTTCTTGTACAGTTCCCTGTCTCGCTTGGCTTCTTCGGCCTCCTTTGCACGCCGTGCGGCCAGTTTCTCCCTGTATTTACTTACGTCAAGACCTTGTGCTTCCATTTGGTCAAGATCATTCTCTGTCATGGTTTTCTCCCATTCTGTTGCTGCATTTTTGAAAAGTGCCATAATCGTAAAACTTTTAAGATATTGTTGATTCTATTTTTTTTGGATTCTACCATTCGATTGCCTTCCAAGGGGAATCTTCTTTATTGAGAAGCGCTCCCACGACTTCATCCGCAGTCTCGTAGTCATCTGTTTCGCCTCTCCATATTCCGCGTCCCACGGCAAAGCTGTTGCCGTATTCTTCCCATGAACTGAAGGATTCCTTGGCTATGCCGGCAGTGGTTCTGATGGCTTCCCACATTTCGTCTTCATTGATGTAGCCGCAGATGAAAGCCCAACGGGCCATGTTCACGGCACGTACAAGGTCCCATGCCAGCACGGTTTCGGGCAGGTCCGCTTCCGTCGTTTCATTTACTCCCATTACAAATTCAGCTATCGTGAACGCATCGCCGATCTTGCTGTCCTCGTCCGCCTTTTCTTCCTCGGTGATGGCCTCGATTCCACGCTGGCGGATTTCAGCCAAGGCCGGATCCGCACCGGCATGTTGGCCTTCGTTCAGCAGCCATGAGATGGTCTCCAGGGCACTCTTCCTGTCAGTAACTTCCCACCATTCCTCAAGCATTTCCTTAAGGGTGTCCGTGCCTGCTGTACTTTCAAGGGAGTCCACGTTGTCATCGTTGTATAGGAACAGAGGTGCCCCATAAGCCAGAAGTTTGTTCTGTTCAGGTGTCAGGCTGTTGTCGCCCTTGCGGGTGATTTCCCAACCTGCATATACGTCAAAACCGTCCGAGAAATCCGGTAAACCTTCCGGCATGAATCCGGCATTCATTGCCTGCTGCATCATGTTCCCTGCGAACTCGATGTTTTTGCTGTAGGTCTCCATTATCGCCTCGGGATCCTGGGCGGATTCTGCCATCATCTTTGCCTGGTATGCCTGTGCCTCCGCAACTCCCGGGAACATCTCGGCCGAGTCCTGCATCAGCTTTTCATGCATCTTCATCAGGTCGGTGCCTTCAAATCCGGGTACGTTGCCATACAAGGCTTGCGCCTGTTCCAGTGCTGCTTTCATGGCCTGAGCCTGTGCTTCTCTTGCGATTTCCTCGGGTGTCTGAGGTGTCTTCTTGGTTTCTTCTGCCATATCTTTCTAATATTAAATTTGTTAATGAATATCTTACCTGTTTATTCCGCTCCGTTTTCAAGAAGTTTTTCCACGATTTCGTTGAAGCCGCGCTCTCCTGCATAGTACAGGGCGGTGTGCTGGAGGTTGTCTGAGATGCTAACATTCGCGTGAAATTCAAGCAGGACGGACACAAAATCGTTGTGGCCCTCCTTGGCTGCAAGAATAAGCGGGGTTTCCCCGTTGTCATTCTGTGCGTCAACCGCAGCTTTGGCCTTCAGCAGAGCCTCGCCTATAAAGCGGTTACCTGAAATGGCCGCGTAATGTATCGGGGCATTGCCGCTCAGCATAGCTTTGCCGGGATCGGCTCCGGCCCCGAGAAGAAGGTTGACCATGACAAGATTCCCCTGCATACAGGCGAGTATCAGCGGAGTCTCTCCGCCGTCATTCGTCGAGTCAAGCATGGACTTGTCTGACAGGAGCAGCGTGCGGACAATTTCACCCTGTCCGTTATACACGGCCTGATGAAGCGGGGTGTTGCCACGTGCATCCCGGTCATTCCCGCACGAGAGTCGGGCGACCACTTCCCGCAGCCCGTGGGCTGTGGCATAGTCGATGGCCTTGTGGCCGGAGGCATCGGCGACCTCCGTATCGGCTCCCTGATCCATCAGGAAAAGGGCGGCATCTGTACGCTTGTTGTCAAGCAGGCATATTAGCGGGGTTCGTCCTTCATTGTCCGTCACGTTGATGTCGGCCCCCTTCTGGAGCAGCTTCCCGAGGATTTCCTTGTTGCCGCTCCGTGCCGCCGCGTGGAGCGGGCTTTCGGAACGGTTGTTGATACATGACGCGTCGGCATCGTTGTCAAGAAGCAGAGCCACTATGTCCCTGTAACCTTTCTGACAGGCATAATAAAGAGCAGTGTTTCCTTCCTGATCCCTTTTGTTGATGTCAATTCCTCCCTTTTTCAGGAATATCTGGACAATGCTTTTCTGCCCGTTTCGGCAAGCATTGAGAAATGTCTGGTTGTTGTCCATATATCTTTGTTTAAGAATATTTCAATAATAGTCTTACGAGATTGTCATTGTTGTAGTCTGCCGCCACGTCCATGGCCGTTTTGCCTTCATTGTTTACGGCATTTACGTCAGGCAGCTTGAAGTCCAGCAGGAGTTCAATCGCTTTCTGTGCCATGCTGTCACGACAACATGCCGCCACATAATGCAGGAGGGTGTTTCCCCGGTTGTCCGTCTTGTTCACGTCAGCTCCGGCTTCGAGAAGCTTTTCGAGGATTTCCGTGGGGTCGTCAGAACCGGCTGACCAGCCGTAAGGCACATATTTTTCGTTCGCCTTATGACCACCGAAGAGCATCATCATGGGAGTTTGGCCGGAAAGATTGGCGGCGTTGGGGTCGGCCTTTCCCTTGAGCAGCCAACCGAATGCCGTTTTACCCAACCTGTAGCCGGTATGGCGGCAGGAAAGGGCAAGTGCCGTGTTGCCTTCTGCATCAACAGGAAGCTCGGGATTCCAGCCTTTTTTCTTCATCAGGTCAAGCAGCCCCTTGTAAACCTCGGTATCCTTGCAGAAATAGTCCTTGCTCACCCATACCGAAAAAGCCGTTTCTTCATTCGGGAAACGGTAATTCGGATTCGCTCCGCCGTTCAGAATCATGGCCGGAGCATCCTGTATGCTGTCAAACCAGCTGAACGCACAAGCGAGGGGCGACTTGCCTTCAAAGTCATACATATCCTTGTGCTCGCACACCGTCTGCAGGTCTGCACCCGAACGCAGAATGGCATCCAGCGCCTCCATATCCTTCATGTACATAGCCTGGAATATGTCCATGTTGCCGTGCAAGGCCGAAAGTTCGTCAACATCGGGGTCGCTTCCGGAAAGGAAGGCCGCGATCTTCATCGCCTTGTTCTCTATGGCGGCATCCCAGGCTGTCTTTCCACTGTTTGACTTGTCTTCCGGATCGACCTTGTCTTCTTCAACAAGCCTTCTGGCAAGTCGGTAGGCGGCTTCGCCATCATCCTCCAGCCTTGCAATCCTGCTCCTGATTTCCTCTATCTTGTTTTCGGGGTAACTGTATTGTACGGATTCGTCCAGTTCCTTTTTCGCGAACCGGATATCCCTTCTGATGTCGCCTGAAGCGGCACAAAAACCGAAAAGCACGTTCTCGCCGTTAAGGTCGGTTGAGTTGACGCGTGTTCCGGAATTTATGATCGCTTCCGCCATCTTGAAATGACGGTTCCTTACGCACTCGATAAGGGCCGTCGTATTCTTAGCCGAACGCGGTATATTCGCTCCATGTTCCATGAGCACGACGGCTATTTCTTTCAGTTTGTCTTCATCTGCACAGCCGGCACTGGTTCTGCCGAGGATATGAATCGGGGTGGAACCGTTTGCATCCTTCGTGTTGGGTTCGGCATCACGTTCAAGAAGTATCTTGACCCCCTCCGTGTCTCCATACTGGCAGGCAAGATGCAACGGAGAACGGTCTTCGTACTGTTCGTCGCTGTCATCGACGGACACTTCCCGGAGCGCCTGATGAATTGCATCCTTCGGCTGACTTGTCGAGTAAAGCCTGTATATGTCACTGTATTTCATGGTTGTATGTTTTTTATCAGTTCTTCAATGTGTTGATATTTATTGCCCAAACGGGCGTGGATAGTCCGCACCTCCGTGTGCAGGTGCAGTTTGGCCGACACTTTCGCTTTCAGCCTCAACAGTTGTACGGCGGCGAGGTTATCGGGAGCATCCTCCGGCATGGGACAACCGGCAGGGCTTTTTTCGTATTCCCAGCGGAGGACGGCTTCCGGCAGGTTTTCCGGCAGACGTTCCGTTAACGGTGGCAGCAGCCTCTCCGCTTCCAACAGCAGGGAACGGCAGTCATTATACAGAGAAAGGTAGTAGCAGCATAACGCCTTGTTGTAAAGTGTCGGCAGGTCAGACTTTCCTGCCTGCGTGAAACAGGAGAAGGCAAAGGCATATTCGCCACTTACCATATAGGTAATACCTGCGGAGAAAAGTTCTTTTTTCTGGGATTCAGGCATGGTTTGTTTATTTCCATATATTCCAATCATAGATACTTAAACACTAAAAGAGATTTCAGACTGTTATGGGTGGAAACAAAAAACCGACGATATTCGGGCGCAGAGAACGCTCCCCAGTACCGTCGGACCATAAAAATATCCTGCCTTTTTTGAGACAATATGGCAGAGGATGAGTATTTATAGGAACTTTTGTCGTAAGACAAGGATAACCCCGGATAATTGATTCCGGTAATCCATTGTAAATTAAATGTTTTATTATATATTGACGCGCGATAATTGTGTGTGTGTGTGTGTGTGTGTGTTTACACGAATTTTCCACACTGCCAAATTATCAATACACTTTTTAAGGGAATATGTAAGGTAACTAATGCACACAAGAAAAACGTCCGCTTTATGCGAAGCTTCGCTCAAACAAATATCATTTGTTAAAATCGAGCGACATTTTACAATGTATCCATTGTCATACATATCAGTTTATTAGAGTGAATACTTCTTCAAATACAAAATTAGAAAAATGTTTTGTTCTGCAATGAAATAACCGACACTTTTTTCAGGGAAAAATAAAAATGGCTTTATTATAATTGCCTTGTACCATAGAAAACGGGCAGAGAGCATGCAGTTGCTCATCTGCCCGTCCTGTAGGGAGAACCGTTTCATGCCGCTATCGGATTCACTTTCAATGTAGTCTGAAAGATGAACGCCTCTACTTTCATGTTGATTATGAAACATTGTTGGTGTGCGTGATAAGACTTCATGCCTTATTCAAACCTAAATCCAACGGGCACAAAAACAAGTAAGTAATTATTCAATGTCTTGAGATCATTAAATACCGCAAAGGCAGTAAGGAATATAGCAGATTGGATTATTCTAAAAGGCCAAATTTATATCTTCTTTTGGCGGCATATTACAAGGAACTTGCCACCCGATCAGGGGGGCTCTTGTGGAAACGGAACTAACAAACAAGCAGTAATTTCGTTTCTTGTTCATGGTAAAGACTACGACAACAAATCCGGTAGCGGTATTTACTGTTATTTAGGTCAGCCACGGGTTTCGATACGGGTCATAATCTGTTTGGAAAGTAGCCAGTTGCCAATCGGTAACCGGCTTTTTCGTGTCATCGACTTTACGGGGGATTTGTGGATTAAGTCGCAATTTGGCGGCATCATTAAGCCATTTCATGCTATCCTCGTAATCGCGCATACGGACAACACTGACATTATTCGGGGCAATGAGTTTCGTGAGCTCGTAGATAGCCAATCGAACCATATGCTTCTTGAGGTTGTAGTTTCGTGGATCGTGTAATGATAGGTTTAGACCGACTTGCGGCGTGTCCGCGTTCACATCCGTTTCCGGGTAAAATACCCGTCCGTCATAAACTACATATTCGTGTTCCGACAATTCGTAGGCATTGTATGATGAATCGTAATCGGCTATGGCTCCCCAACAGTCGGACACCATAGGGTCAAGATTGCAATCGAAACAGTCAAGCGTCATCAAAGTATAGAACGCCCCTTCATATTCAACGACTGACCACAGAGGATACTCGACAGGCTGCCATAACGTGACTTCCGTCTCGATCCAACCGCCGACCATCGGGATACGGATATCATCGAACTTGTACCCGTTTTCGGCAAGGCAAATATAGACAACACCGTTGTAGTTTACTTTATCACCCGGATAATAGGTGTTGAACTGGGAATAATTTACAACTTGTCCCGCATCGACGTGGATATCGGAACACTCTTCCCAATAGATTGCCGTTGCCGGCTTGCGATAGCCGCTGACGGAGCGTGTCACCTCATGGATTTGTCCCTCGAAATAGACATGCACACCCACGGGATAGGTAATTCGACGGTCGTATTCGGCGATATATTTTCCTTTTGCAAGTTCCTTTTCAATCTCGTAGTTCTCCGACAAATATTCCACAATGCTCATCTCCGCCGATTCTTCCGCCTGGATGAATCGTGCATCATTGCCCCGCGTGAGTTGTGCTAGTGCTTCCGGAGTAATTATCCCAAGATAGTCGTCATTATTGAGAAACCGTCTGTACATATCCTTGTTCCGTTATTAGTATGAAAATCCTTCCTGAATTACCGATGTGGAGACCACATACCCGTTCCCGTCGCCTCCGCTCTTGAACTTGTACCAGCTGTCGCGCAGGTAGTAACAGAGCAGGTAGTCAAGGCAGTCGGACAAGTGCCCGTACCGTTCATATTTGACACCGGTTTTCGGGTCGGTGGTCTTCTGTTTGCTCTTGGTACCGTCCTCGTTACGAAGCTGGTAAATCAGATCCTGGGTAAGTTTGCGACATTTGATATCGATTTGTATCTCCCAGCCTTCATAGCCCCCGAATACCTCGTTGACGAACTCGCACCGTGTAGCCTGCGGAGGCTGCTTGCGTAACAGCTTTACCTTCGGTCGCAGGATTCCTCTGCCGAAAGTGTCCGTGATGATGGTATAGTTGTTGATGCCGTCCTCGTTGGTGGTGGAGCGTTGTAACCCGGAAGGGTCACCGGTCACATCCACTCCGCCGATATGCTTGTCCCGGTAAAGTTTTAAGCGTACTTTCCGTGCCAACGCAGGTGTGTTGTTCTCCTTTTCCTCCGGCTTGCCGAGTATCTCTTCCAGTATATAGACCTTCCTGTTTTCATAGTCTATTTGTGCGGAGAGCACCGACATTTGGGGGGCAACATTGAAGTCCCACACCGTGATGAGCGGCTTGGTCGGATCGTATGCTTTTTCTTTCAGTCCGGTAACGAGATGCCGGGAGCCGTCGAAACTGTTATAAATCGCCATATCGTTGGCTTCCACGAAATCCCAGTTGCCATAGAGCAGGCGTTCCTTTGTCGCCTGGTCCCGGATCTTGTTCAGGGCCGCCTCGTACACCTGACGGAAAGCGATATTCGGGTTGTCAAACACGGAAAAAGGTATATACGCTTCACCCTCGCGGCAGATGACCTTGTCTCCGTTTTCGTCCTGCACGAAGCGGGAACGCACCCAGTTAATCGTCGGATTGGTGGTGAGCAGCATTCTCGGGGTCTTGAATGTCTCATGGGTTCTCCAGCGGAGACGGGAGAACAGCACTTCGACGGCCCGTTCCGAGATTTCCGACACCTCATCCACCATGGCGATGGTGTATTCCGAAGAGCCGAAACGCTCGAAGTTGGGGTCGCTGGGGATATCCGCCATCTCCTTCATGATGATGACCGAGTCATTCCAGAATGTGAGCGTGCCTTCGAGGTTGTTTATCTTGTAGTTTGTATCCTCTTTCAGTCCCCAATCCTTCAGAATCGACTTGATGGTATTCCATGTCGATTCCTTCAACGACTTGAGTGTCTTACGGGCCACCACCGCACGGATATTCTCGAACCGGATACATGAAGACACCAGCCAAACGCTGCCGATATACGATTTTCCGCCGCCGGCCGCTCCGCCTCCCAGTATCAGCTGCGGCAGGTTCTGCGACTTGCAATGCCTGCATTGGGGCCTGTACTGAGGGTTGCCTTGCTGGTCATAGCCGATAAGGATTTGCTCGATCTCCCCGCCACAATGGGGACAATAGTTCGGTTGCAACAGTTTCCAGAGTTCATACTGCCGTGGGGACGGTTTGAACTCGATGCGCAGGTTTCTGGGTGGTTTGAGCCTGTTGACCGCCATTAGATTTATACAATCTGAATGGTTATGTCCCTTTCGGACTCGAGTATAGCATACAGTTTTTGGAATGTAGTACGGGATTCCAAAACTTTTCCCTTGACCGTATTCTTTCCCACGATGATACAGCCGGCGGAATCGACTTCGGTATTGCCGGAATGGATCAGGATGCCGAGGAAATGCGGCACATCATGCAGATATGGCATTTTCTTCTTGTACCTGGGACTGTACTGAAGAGTGACTTTATAAGTCCCGGCAGGAATGGCAGTCTTGGCATAGACCTTTTCCTTGCAGGTACAGGAACGGCCGCGAGGAGTATCCGGACAGGTTGCCGGAAGTTCCCTCACGGCATCTTCGATGGTATTACAGAAAAATTTGCCGTCGATGGACAGGTCACCTATGGTATAGGTCTGACCTTTGAATTTGCGGTTGAGTGTCAGCTTCATACTTCGATACTATTTGTATCGAAAGAGTAGAGACGGACGCCGGCTAATGTTTATTATATGTGTTTGTAAAAGGAGGATATTTCAGGAAATGATGTATCTTTGTGAACGGATTGACAGTATTTAATCAAGAGTTAATATGACAAAAGCGGATATCGTCAGGGAAATAGCAACGCAGACCGGTCTGGAGAAGCAGGTCGTGTTACAAGTTGTCGAAGGATTCATGGATAGCGTAAAGTCTTCCATGATAAACGGCGAGGAGGTTTATCTTCGCGGCTTCGGCAGTTTCATCATCAAGCACCGTGCGGAAAAGACAGCACGCAACATAAGCAGGAATACCACGGTGATAGTGCCTGCCCACAATATCCCGGCATTCAAGCCGTCAAAAGCCTTTGCAGGAAGGATGAAATCAGACAAATAAGGTGATTATATGCAACAGGAGCGTTATTCAGATGATCCTGTTACTTTATACAGGGCAACGAGGTTGGCATTGTCCGATTGGAACAGGAAACGGCCGTTGCTTAAAAGGCATTCGTGGATGGTGTTGTCATTAGGATCCGACTCCAATAAAGCCCCCGCCTTGTTTTCATCGATAAGAAGCATTTCTATGCCTTGTACGGTGGCGGCAGTTGCATCAGCAGGAATTTTCAAAAGTTCATCCATCAGATTCATGTCGTTCATAATATCTCCGTATTTGGCTTGAGTCCCGTCAAGCATTCAATGTACCAAGACCAAAAAGCGTGGGACATAACCCGTAGCACCGAGGTTCTGGTAAACCTATCCGCAAACAAGTTAAGCCCACGCAAAAGCATAGGCGAAAACTGTTTGTCCTGCGGATAAGTGAAATTTACCAGATTTCGGTGCATGACAAAAGCTAACGCTTTCCGTATTTTATTATGTCGTTCTGCCAATATGGTTTTTATGCCGCATCTGCAGAAGAACCGGCATTATGTGATAACGACCGGACGTGTAAAGGCTATTTCTTGGATTCTTCCAAGGAAACCTTACGAAACTCTTTCATCAGTTTTTCCAATTCCAACGAAGTCTTGCGGGCACGGGTACCTGCGGCCTTGTTGCCTTTTTCAATCTGAAGTGCCGCATCCGTGGAGAATGTAGCATATACTTCCTGTATCTTTGAAACCAACTCTTTCATATAAATATTATTTAAGTTATTGACTACAAAGGTAGTGAAAATAATCAAGAATAAGAGCGATTCTGTCAATATAATAAATATCACATTGGTAATCAATGACTTTTAACAGCCATTACACCGTATGATTTATCCATCAGAGAAATTGTCAAGGTGTTTACAACTTTATGGATATGTCTGGTCAGAACATTTCTTCCATCTGCCGCTTGATTTCTTCCCGCTTTGTATTCTTGTAGTAATGCTTATAGATGGTCAATGGGCTGTTACCAGCCATCTCTGCAACCACATACGGATTATTACCGGCATCTACCATCTTCGATATGAAAGAGCCACGGGCGGAATACCATGTGATGTTTTCTTTAATGCGCAGCATCTTGCATGCTTTCGTCAAGGTTTGTGAAAGGCGTGTGGAAATTTGCTTGACACGTGTAGTCTTCTTGGAAGTGGTCGTGTGTTTATGAGTAAAAACAGGAAATACATAATTTCCATAACTTTGCCCACGGTATTTATTCATGATGGCTTTTGCTTTACTGAGTAATTCCGGTTTGGCTGTTTTGGGAAACTTGATACGTTCATAGACGATGCGGTCTTCCTGGACCAAATCCCATGTCAGGTTACATACATCGACATTCGCCATACCTCCGGTATAGTAGCTGAACAGGAACAAATCAAGATGCAACTGCTCTTTTTTCGTAAACAAGGTACGGTCAACATTTGCGATTTTAGCTATGACTGTTTCCGGAACTGCTCTTGAAGTGGTTTCCGGCCAATTAATATCATCACCGAGACAGAGGAAGTTATCCATATTCACCCCGTACATCTCTTTCTTTTCTGCCTGCCTGCATACGGCACGGAGCAACCTTAGTTTGTGTGTAAGTCCGGCCTTGTTGCCATTTCTGATACCTCTTTCTTTAAGCCAAAACGCAAAGTCAAGAAGAAACTCTTCTGTAATATCCGTAAAGAAATAAGAGGAAAAGGCTTTTTCATATTTTTCCTTTGTAAACGCCTGCAGTTCACGCTTGAGATAGACATACCGTTTAGCATTGGTCGTGCTGTCGACAATCTGACCGTTCTTGATGCGTTTCTTGTTTTTGAATGTCTCTTCAAGATAATCGATCATCTGCTGGACACTCTTTACTTTGACCTCGGGTTTGGCCGCCTTGATTTCATCGAAGCAATGTGATAGCTGGACGGGCGACCAGTTCCTGCCTTCCATCTCCCAGGTATCGGCGACATGCAGATATTTGGTTCGCAAATCGAAAAGCAGTTTGTTCTTGGTAGTGGCCTCCGCACTCCCTACACGGAAACTCTGAGACTTGACATCCCAGTCTTTTAATAGCCCTGTGATGTTTATAACCTTCGGCACACGGGCGTAACCGGTCTTGAAGAAAATTATCTCCAGCTTGACCATCTTGGTGTCTTTCGGGTTCTGCTTACCCCTGATGTTAATCGTGTACATAGACTGATAACGAGTTAGTTAATGACTTATTATTAATTCGCATTAGTAGGAATCAATTGGTATTAATTAACCTACATAGAAACCTACATGAAAAGAGTAGTTTCCTTAGCGAAATAATGTTTATACGGATAAATCCGTACTTGTGTCATTTACTAACTCGTTATCAATCAACTATTTTCCCTAATCACAAAAGTTGTGTCCGAAAAAAGGGTGTGCCCTTGCGGCAGACCATTTATTTATTTTTCACGCGTAATGTTTACCAAACGCTTTGTCGCGTCACAGCAACACACTGATAATCTATTACTTACTGCGTCAAGTTTTGTTCGTTGCCCTCAGAAATCGGTTCCGGGAGCACACTATTCATCTCGTCTGTGCTCCGGTCTGTCAATATCCAGAAACGTCCGTAGTGAGTGCGACACTGCTCAAACCCCATCTCGGCCAGCGCGCGGTTCACCTGCACGGGACTGAGCCGCATCGACGCGAAGCGGGCGCAGATCTGCGAGGCCGTCAGGTAGCGGCCCTTCTCCAGCGACGAGGGGCGGCGGTAGTGGGCCAGGATAAGCTCGCGGGCGGGGTTGGGCGCTTCAAAGCGGCGGTTGCGGCGGTTGAGTGCCTCCACCTCGTCGCCCTGGAACCAGTAGCGGAAGCCGCCGTCGAGCAGGGCCTTGGCCTGGGCGTAGACACCCTCGTAGTCGATGGGCGTGGTCCAGGGATTCTCAATGTGCTCCACCTCGAAGGGCAGCCAGCGGCGGTTGCCGGTGTCGTCGGTGAGGAACTGGAGGTTGTTGCCCGTGGCGCAGAACGAGGCCACATGGGGCAGCCGCACCTTGTTGCGCCCGTAGGCCGGACGCTCGTTGATGTAGAGCGTGGTGGTCATGGCCTTCAGCTGGTTCAGCTCGGGACGCTGCATGGAGTCGATCTCCTCGAAGTTGACGAGCAGGTTCTCGGTCATGGTGAAGAGGTCGTCCTTGGTGAGGCGCTGCGAATTGGTCTTCGTGGTGTAGTAGCGGCGCAGGCAGGGCGGCAGCAGGTTCTCCAGGAAGGAGCTCTTGAACGAGCCTTGCGGACCGAGGAGGACGAGGATTTCGTGGTTCACCACGCCGTCGTCCAGCGCGGCGGCCAGCAGGCCCACCAGCCAGCGGCGGAAGTAGTGGTCGAACTCGGCGGCCGACGTGCCGCGGCACACCACCATCCGGGCCAGGCGGCCGATGGGGTCGGACACGCCGTCCCAGGGCGGCAGCGCGTCCAGGTAGCGGCGCAGGGGGTGGTACGTGGGCACGAAGTCGCTCTGCAGCAGCGTGCGCAGGCGGAAGAGGTCGGCGTCCAGCCCCTCGTGCTGCATGGCGCGCCACAGGGAGTTCTCCAGCGCGTCGGTCATCAGCTGCCAGCGGGGCTCCTCCTCCCCCGCCCCGTCCGTGAGCCGCACCTCCAGCTGGTGGATGAGGAGGTTGCGGCGCAGCTGGCACCAGCGGCCGATGAAGGCCTCCATCTGCCCTACCGACACGCGGGGCACGCGCCCGCTGCCCGGCGTCCCTCCATTAATAGTAGAGGTACGCGCCCGCGCATAGCGCGCGAGGCGGCAGGTGGCATGCTCGGCGGTCAGGGCGTAGCAGCTGCGCACGGTGGCCGCCACGGAGTGCTCGGCGGCGTCGTAGTCGGCAAACTCGCTGAGGGCCCATGCCTCGGCATCGGCCTCGCTCACGCCGAAGCGGTTCATCCAGTAGAGGCAGCGGCTGATGTAGGCGTTGTGGCTGCCGGGGGCGTAAAGGATGCCGTCGTCCTCCACCAGGCGGCGCACGGTGGGGGCGGCGCTCACGGCCCGCACGGGCCGGCCCCGCGAGGCACGGGGACGCACAGGTGCCTCCAACTCCACCGCCAAGGCCTCGGCCTCGGGGCGGTAGCACACGGACGGGTCGTGGCAGAGGGCGGACATGCGGGTGGCGTTCTTGCACTGGGCATCGGTGGTGACACCCGTCAGGCGGGCGTAGTAGTCGTTCACCGTCTGCCAGGCGCGGGCAAAGGCCGGGGCGTCGGCAGGCACGGGCGCCACGCGGGCCACCACCCGCAGGCCGCGGCCCGAGAGGGTGACGTAGGACAGGAACGTGTGGGCATCGGCGCGGACCCGTGCGGCCAGCGCGTCCAGGCGGTCGGGCTCCACGCCGTCGATGTCCACCATCACAAAGCCCGAGTAGCCGCGCACGTGGCGGCTGCTGCGCCCGCCCTCCAGGGCGACGGCACAGACAAAGGCGGGCAGCTGGCGTCCCTTGACGGCTGCCTTGCGGCGTTTCAGTTCCTCGGCCGCGGCGGTGTCGGCCTCGGCTTCGGCCCGGGCCAGGCGGGCGCAGGTCTCGCGGTAGAGGCAGGTCAGGGTGAGGTAACGTCCTCCACGGATTTCTTCCACCAGTGCGTCCCACGGGGTGGGCACGGGCACGGTGTCGCGCAGGGAGGCGAAGCGCGGGGGCTGGAAGGAAAGGGTCTGTTCGGTTGTTTTCATAACATGTTTCTTTTAAAGTTTGCGACGAAGTTAGCCCTTTCATTTTTGGCCGTGATGTACACATGGGTGCATCATTTTTAAGGGAGCACAGTGTAATTTATGATTTATTCACCAAACAGGGGCCGTAAACAGCCCCTGCCGACCGGAATCATCACAGGCCGGAACGGAAAAAAGAGAGGAAACCGATGGATTTTTCGGAGAAATTGCGTAACATTGCAGCCTCAAAACCCCTTACTGCATGACAACACGCTATCTCTCCCTGCTCTTCTTTTTTCTGACCTTATTTCTGAGCACTGCCTGCCGGCACGACAGCCGGACCGGCCGCATCCTGAACCAGGCCGACTCCCTGCTGGCTACCCGCCCCGACAGCGCCCTGCACCTGCTGGAACAGCATGCCGACCGGCTGCCGCCGCGTTCCACACGGGAGTGTGCCCGCTATGCCCTGCTGCTGGCACGGGCCCTCGACAAGTGCGAACAGCCGCTCGAACCCTGCGACTCGCTGCTCGACGCAGCCCTGGCCTGCTACGACAGCCGCAGCCCCGAACGGGCCACCGCCCTGCTCTACAAGGCCCGCCTCGAGGTGGAAATGGATTGTCCCGAACGGGCCATAGCCCATCTGCAGGAGGGGCTGGAGATACTGCGGCACTTCCCGGAAGCCGAAGAGATACGCCGCCATACGCTCAGTTCGCTGGGCAACCTCTACTTCGAGAACAGCCACTACGAGGATGCCCGGAAGATGCACCTCGCCCTGTGGCCCCTCTGCCACACAGACAAGGACAAGGCCATCGCCCTGAACGCCCTTTCGGACTATCCGGTGGTCCAGGAGAGCGGCGACTCGGCCGTAGACATTCAGCGACGCGCGCTCCGCTACGCACTGGCCAGCGGAGATTCGGGCGTGATTGCCATGTCGGAATACAACCTGAGCCTGCGGTTTTATTTGAATGACGACATCGATTCGGCCATCCACTACGCCCGTCGCTCCCTGGCAAACACGCCCCACGGACAAGACCGGGGCCAACGCTACAGCCTGTTGGGAAGCCTGTATGCCGAGCAAGGCATCCATCCGGACTCGGCCCTGCATTACCTGCAGCAAAGCCTGACAGGCACCTCATTTCCGGACCTCGCCGCCTATCTGGACTTGTACGAAGTGGAAAAGGAACGGGGCAACTGTCCCCAAGCCCTGCACTACCTGGAAAAACATGTAGACATCATAGACTCCCTGTTCATCGCCGAAAGGAATTCAGGTATCAACCGGACCATCTACGAATACAAGACGCGCCTGCGCGTACAGGAGGCCGAAGCCCGGAACCGCGAACACCGGAGCCGCATCGTGCTGACAGCTGTGGTGTGCTGCGCCCTGCTGGCCCTGCTGTGCCAGCACCTCTACCAGAAGAAAAGGCGGCAGAAGCTGGTCTACGAAAGCATCCTGCAGGAACTGGAACAACGCCAGCACACCCTCCAGCAGGAAATAGACCGCAACCAGGAAGCCCTCGACCGCCTGCAACAGGAAAAGACCGACCGGCAAGCCGACCAGGTGCAACAGACACAGCACCTGAGGCAGACCATCGACCGGCTGAAAGCAGAAAAACTGCAACTGCAGCACCAGCAGTTCAGGGGTGCCCGCATCTACAAGAAGATACATGCCCTGACCCGGCAGGACACAGCCGATCGGAAAGCATGGAAGGTTCTGTCTCCCGACGAACGGACCGAACTGCGCCGCACCGTCGACGGGATTTATGCCGACTACATCGCGCATCTGCAAACCCTCTACTCCCCCCTGACCGAGGACGACCGCCTGTATTGTTGCCTGGCTGCGGCGGGGCTCGACACACAGACTATCGCGCTCTGCTTCGGCTACACCGACACCCACACCATCAACCAGCGAAAATTGCGGCTGAAGGCCCGATATATCGGCCCGAAAGCGTAAAGTGTGACTCCAGCCGAAAAATGCACATTGATTTACAGACAGTTAGCTTTTTAAAGTGTGACTCGCTTTCCTTGGACTTCGCGGTCTAAAGGCGTAACTTTGCTCCATCATTAACCCCAAAAACATTCACACATTATGAGAGCAAAGTATTATTGTATGCTGTTTCTGTCGCTGCTGTTGATTCTGCCGATGAGTGCAGAAACAACAAGTAAAACCAAGAAATTGATTATCTACAAGACACTAAAGGAAAAGATGGTCACCCGCACCCCCTCCACCTTCGACGTTCACGTCGAAGAAGTGAACAACACCCTTCAGATTGTCTTCACCGGCACACTGCCGGATGCCGAAATCCGCCTGACGGACAAGAACGGCGACACCGTCATCAACGAAAGCCCCACCCTTATCTACGATGGGATGACTCTCTATGTACATACCCCCACCGGCTATCCGTATCTGCTGGAAGTGGAGTCGCCCGCCCTGGAGCTGACAGGGGAGATTGTGGTCGATGAGTATTGAACCTTATTTTTTACCAAACCTAATATTAACTAAAAAACAAAGCGTATGAAAACTTCATTCATTTACAAAACAGTTTTAATCGTTCTCCTGCTGGGGATGGGATGTAACAGTTATGCACAGCTCAAATTCTATGACAACAATCGCTTGACGATAGGTAACACCACCCCATACAGCTTTTATTATTTTTGTGACAACAGGAATGTACATGAAATGTGCGACTAACAATTTCTTTCAAATTGATGTAAGTGCAGCAGCTACGCGTCTGGCGAGCCATGGGAATCAAGTTGTGTTCTACAACACCCAAACCAGCACATTCAACGACCTGCAAGTCAGAAAAGTATATAATTACTCGGATGCCTTGGCCAAAACCAACATCAAGCCACTAAATACAGGTTGTGACATTATCAGCAAATTGAAACCTGTAACCTATAACTTCAAGAATGATATTTCCTCAAACGCTAATCAAGAAATAGGGTTATTGGCACAAGATGTAGAAAAAGTTTTGCCTAATCTGGTATTTACAGACAACGAAGGGAAAAAATTAGTAGACTACATTTCCTTGATCCCCATATTAATCAAGGCTATAGATGAACAACAAAAGGAAATCAATGAATTAAAAAGCAGACTGTAATGCAACAAAGACACTTGAACAGGGAGCAATATTTCAACGAACTGGCCCAGACGGCACGCGAACACTACATCGGTTACATCAGCCGATTCCAGCCCATTACGCCGACAACAAAGGTGCTCGAAGTGGGCTGTGGCGAAGGCGGCAATCTGCTGCCCTTTGCCGAAATGGGATGCCGGGTGACGGGCATAGAACGTTTTCCCGAACGGGTGGAGCAGGCTCAGGCCTATTTTCAGAAGAAGGGATACAGCGGCCGTTTCATCGCGGACGACTTCCTGAAATACAAGCCGCAGACGAACGAGAAGTATGACCTTGTACTGATTCACGATGTCATCGAACACATTCCGGACAAGGACAGCTTCCTGGAACATCTGAAAGGATTCGTCCACAAGGACAGCCTGATATTCTGGGGATTTCCTGCCTGGCAGATGCCCTTTGGCGGACACCAGCAGATTTGCCGCAGCCGCCTGTGCTCGCACCTCCCCTTCATCCACCTGCTCCCTGTGCCTGTGTACCAGTACTTGCTGAAAGCCAACAAGGAAACAACCGGATGCATCAACGAACTGCTGGATATCAGGAAAAGCCGGGTAACGACAGAACGGTTTGAGCAACTGGCCGAGACACACGGGCTATCCATCGTGGACCGCTGCCTGTGGCTGGTCAATCCGCACTACGAACAGAAGTTTCACCTGAAGCCACGGAAGCTGCCTGCCGCGCTTTCGCGGATCAGATACATCAGAAACTTTCTGTCAACCTCCTGCTTTTACCTGACCCGATATCATCAATCCACTTAACCGGCACTATTATGAAAAGGAAGTTAGCAATATTATCCGTCATCTGTACAGCAACCATCGCACTGAACAGTTGCAGTGAAGAAACCGAAAATATTTATAATGAACCAGCCCTGACCCGAACTGCCAGCGAAGCTACCGTAACCTTCTCCAATCGTACGGTCACCACTGATGAAACGGTTTCGGGAACAGATATCATCACAGAAAATATAACAGTTAAAAATCAAGCAAAACTGACGTTTGAAATAGATAACTCCGTTACGATAAACGGCCCATTCACCGTTGAATATGGTTCAGAACTGGAAATTAACTAAACGACAGATGAGGATGAAACTTTTGATTTCATCCTCATCTTTTTTTATCCCCTCGTACCGTACTACGAAAAACACCTTGAACAACCATGCCCCATCTTCTCCCTTCACAATCCGACGAACCCGGGAAGATGGACAATACCTGGATACAGACCGCCGCCAGGGAGCTTTACGAAATCAGGAAACGGTGGCACCTCACCTCGAACCGACAGTTCGCCGAGGCCCTGGCCATGAATCCGCGTACCACGGCCAAGCTGAACCCTGCCCACCCCGACGGGTCGCTGACGCTGGAGACGGTGGACCGCATCTACAGCACCCTCACCGCCCTGTGCTGCCTGTACTTCGGCCCCGAGGAAATGGACGACGAATACCGGCGCCTGGCCGACTCGCGGATGCGCATCGCCCGAAGTGTGGCACCGCTGCCCGCCGCCGTCCGCAAGCGGCTGGAAGAGGAACAGGGACAGAAAGAAAAAGGGGACGTACCGTTGCGGCCGGTACATCCCCTCGGATAAAAAACTTCACTTGTATGAAAAATTGCGGAGAGAACGAGATTCGAACTCGTGATACCCTTTAGGGGTATACACGCTTTCCAGGCGTGCCTCTTCAACCACTCGAGCACCTCTCCTTCTTGATTTCGGGGTGCAAAGGTACGACAAGTTTCCGAATTTTCCAAATCCTGAAGCGGGAGTTTGCCGAAAAAACAGGGGAGGACCTCCTTGCGGACATCCTCCCCGGAAAATATTACAATTGATGTATTACAAGTGATTATTCCTCTACTTTTTCATCCACCGTATTGTAGTCGAGCACGGTCTTCTTGTTGGCCAGCATGCGGTCGTACTCTTCCTTCGAACCGACGATGATCTTGTCGAAGTCGCGCTGACCGGTACCGGCCGGAATGAGGTGACCGCAGATGACGTTCTCCTTCATACCTTCCAGCTTGTCGACCTTGCCGTTGATGGCTGCCTCGTTGAGCACCTTCGTGGTTTCCTGGAAGGATGCGGCAGACATGAAGCTCGAAGTCTGCAGGGCGGCACGCGTGATACCCTGGAGAATCTGCGTCGAAGTGGCGGGCACGGCATCGCGTACCTGAACCAGCTTGAGGTCGCGGCGCTTCAGCATGGAGTTCTCGTCGCGCAGCTTGCGGGCGGTGACAATCTGACCCGGCTGCAGGTTCTGCGAGTCGCCGGCGTCGGTAACCACCTTCTTGCCCCAGATGCGGTCGTTCTCTTCCATGAACTCGATCTTGTCGACCACCTGCTGCTCGAGGAAGCGGGTATCGCCCGGCTCGTTGATCTCGACCTTGCGCATCATCTGGCGGACAATGATCTCGAAGTGCTTGTCGTTGATCTTCACACCCTGGAGGCGGTATACGTCCTGCACCTCGTTGACGATGTATTCTTGTACGGCCGTGGGACCCTTGATGGCCAGGATGTCGGCCGGCGTGATGGCACCGTCGGACAGCGGCGTACCGGCACGCACGTAGTCGTTCTCCTGTACCAGGATCTGCTTGGACAGCGGAACGAGGTATTTCTTGACTTCACCACCCTTGGAGGTGACGATGATTTCACGGTTACCGCGTTTCACCTTGCCCATGGTGATCTCGCCGTCGATTTCGGAAACGATGGCGGGGTTGGACGGGTTGCGGGCCTCGAACAGCTCGGTGACACGGGGAAGACCACCGGTGATATCGCCGGCCTTGCCGACGGCACGCGGAATCTTCACAATCACTTCGCCGGCCTTCACCTTCTGGCCGTCTTCCACGACCACGTGACCGCCCACCGGGAGGTTGTAGGTGCGGATAAGCTCGCCGTCCTCGGTCATGATGTGCGCGGTGGGCACCTTGGTCTTGTCCTTGGACTCGATGATGATGATTTCACGCAGACCGGTCGATTCGTCGGACTCTACCTTGTAGGTGACGTTCTCGATGACGTCCTCGAACTCGATCTTACCGGTAGCTTCGGTAATGATGACCGCGTTGAAGGGGTCCCAACGGGCGATGAGCTTGCCTTTCTCCACCACTTCGCCGTCGGCCGCATACAGCGTAGAGCCGTAGGGCACGTTGTGGGTGGAGAGGACGATGTCGGTGTTGACATCGACAAAGCGCAGCTCGGCCAGACGGCCTACCACTACCTTGGCGGGCTGGCCTGCCTCGTCGACCACGTCGACGGTACGGAGCTCTTCGAACTCCAGACGGGCGTCGTTCTTGGCCACGATGCTGGCGTTGGCGGCGATGTTGGCCGCCGTACCACCGGCGTGGAAGGTACGCAGAGTCAGCTGGGTACCCGGCTCACCGATAGACTGTGCCGCGATGACGCCGACAGCCTCGCCCTTCTGTACCATGCGGCTGGTGGCCAGGTTGCGGCCGTAGCACTTGGCGCAGACTCCCTTCTTGGACTCGCAGGTGAGCACGGAACGGATTTCGACGCTCTCGATGGGAGAGTCTTCGATCTTCTGGGCAATCTCTTCGGTAATTTCCTCGCCGCCGGCCACGATGAGTTCGCCGGTCGTGGGGTGTACAATATCGTGTACGGATACACGTCCCAGGATACGTTCGTACAGCGTGGCGATGGTCTCGTCGTTGTTCTTGAGGGCTGTACAAACCAGTCCGCGGAGCGTACCGCAGTCTTCTTCGTTGATGATGACGTCGTGCGACACGTCTACCAGACGACGGGTCAGGTATCCGGCGTCGGCCGTCTTCAAGGCGGTATCGGCCAAACCCTTACGGGCACCGTGGGTAGAGATGAAGTACTCCAGCACGGACAGACCTTCCTTGAAGTTCGAAAGAATCGGGTTCTCGATGATCTGACCGCCTTCGGCACCGGCTTTCTGCGGCTTGGCCATCAGACCACGCATACCGGAGAGCTGACGGATCTGCTCCTTCGAACCACGGGCACCGGAATCCAGCATCATGTAGACGGAGTTGAATCCCTGGTCGTCGGCCGAGATGGTCTTCATCAGGATGTTGGACAACTCGGAGTTGACGTGTGTCCAGATATCAATTACCTGATTGTAACGTTCGTTGTTGGTAATGATACCCATGTTGTAGTTGTTGATGACCTGTTCCACTTCTTCGTAACCCTTCTGTACGAGCGCTTCCTTCTCCTTGGGGATGATGATATCGCCCAAGTTGAACGACAGACCGCCCTTGAAGGCCATGTAGTAGCCCAGGTTCTTGATACCGTCGAGGAAGTCGGCCGCCTTGGACACACCGCACACCTTGATGACGTGGCTGATGATGTCGCGCAGTGACTTCTTGGAGATGATGGTATTGATGTATCCGGCTTCGTCGGGCACCAGCTCGTTGACGATGACACGGCCCACGGAGGTGTCGTGCATCATCTTCTTGACAACGTTGCCGTTCTCGTCGACGTCGTTGACGATGACGCTGACCGGAGCGTGGATGTCGCACTTGCCTTCGTTGTAGGCGATGAGGGCTTCTTCGGGACCGTAGAAGGTGAGGCCTTCACCCTTGGCACCCTTGCGGAGCTTGGTGATGTAGTACAGACCGAGCACCATATCCTGGGCAGGCACGGTGATAGGTGCGCCGTTGGCCGGGTTCAGAATGTTGTGCGACTGGAGCATCAGCAGCTGTGCCTCGAGCACGGCTTCGTTGCTCAGCGGGAGGTGGACGGCCATCTGGTCACCGTCGAAGTCGGCGTTGAAGGCCGTACATGCCAACGGGTGCAGCTGGATGGCCTTGCCCTCGATCATCTTGGGCTGGAAGGCCTGGATACCCAGACGGTGCAGTGTCGGGGCACGGTTCAGCAGGACGGGGTGTCCCTTCATGACGTGCTCCAGGATGTCCCAGATGACGGGTTCCTTGCGGTCTACAATCTTCTTGGCACTCTTCACGGTCTTCACGATGCCGCGCTCGATGAGCTTGCGGATGATGAACGGCTTGTAGAGTTCGGCAGCCATCAGTTTGGGGATACCGCACTCGCCCATGCGCAGCTCGGGACCTACAACGATTACCGAACGGGCGGAGTAGTCGACACGCTTACCCAACAGGTTCTGACGGAAGCGTCCCTGCTTACCCTTCAGGCTGTCGGAGAGTGACTTCAACGGACGGTTGGCATCGGTCTTCACGGCGCTGGACTTGCGGGAGTTGTCGAACAGCGAGTCGACAGCTTCCTGCAACATACGCTTCTCGTTGCGGAGGATTACCTCGGGTGCCTTGATTTCAATAAGTCTCTTCAGACGGTTGTTGCGGATGATGACACGACGGTAGAGGTCGTTGAGGTCGGACGTGGCGAAACGTCCTCCGTCCAGCGGAACCAACGGACGCAGTTCGGGCGGGATGACAGGCACGATGCGGACAATCATCCACTCGGGCTTGTTGCGGCCGCGCGAAGCACGGAACGACTCGACCACCTGCAGACGCTTCAGCGCTTCGTTCTTGCGCTGCTGCGAAGCGTCGTTGTTGGCGCGGTGGCGCAGTTCGTAGGACAGGGCGTCCAGGTCGATGTTGCACAGCAGGTCGTAAATGGCCTCGGCACCCATCTTGGCGATGAACTTATTGGGGTCGGTATCCTCGAGATACTGGTTCTCCTTGGGGAGCTTCTCCAGCAGGTCGAGGTATTCGCCTTCTTCCAGCAGGTCGTACTTGGCCACTTCGTCGCTCAGTACACCGGGCTGGATGACAATGTAACGCTCGTAATAGATGACTGCATCCAGCTTCTTGGTGGGCAGTCCGAGCAGGTACCCAATCTTGTTGGGCAGGGAACGGAAGTACCAGATGTGGGCAACGGGAACCACCAGCTGAATGTGGCCCATACGCTCGCGGCGTACCTTCTTCTCGGTCACTTCCACACCGCATCGGTCGCAGACAATGCCTTTGTAACGGATGCGCTTGTATTTACCGCAATGGCACTCGTAGTCCTTGACCGGACCGAAGATGCGCTCGCAGAACAAACCGTCACGCTCGGGCTTGTAGGTGCGGTAGTTGATCGTTTCAGGCTTTAACACTTCACCGCTCGAATTCTCCAGGATTTCTTCGGGGGAAGCCAAACCGATGGAGATCTTCGAGAAATTACTCTTTATCTTATTATCTTTTCTAAAAGCCATACGTTATGATGTAATTGATAATTGACAATGGATAATTGAAAAATTACTCTAAGTGGATGCTCAGTCCCAGTCCTTGCAACTCGTGGAGCAACACGTTCAGAGACTCGGGAATGCCCGGAGTAGGCATCGGCTCACCCTTCACGATGGCTTCGTATGCCTTGGAACGGCCTACCACGTCATCGGACTTGATGGTCAGAATCTCCTGCAGGATGTGGGCAGCACCGAAGGCTTCGAGTGCCCAAACCTCCATTTCTCCGAAACGCTGGCCACCGAACTGTGCCTTACCACCCAACGGCTGCTGCGTGATGAGTGAGTACGGACCGATGGAACGGGCGTGCATCTTGTCTTCAACCATGTGGCCCAACTTCAACATGTAGGTCACACCGACCGTAGCCTGCTGCTCGAAGGCTTCACCGGTACCGCCGTCGTACAGCGTAGTCTTGCCGTAACGGGGCAGGCCGGCCTTGTCGGTCCATTCGTTCAGGTCGTCCAGCGAAGCACCGTCGAAGATCGGAGTGGCAAACTTGACACCCAGCTTCTTGCCGGCACGTCCCAAAACGGCCTCGAAGATCTGTCCGATGTTCATACGCGAAGGCACACCCAGCGGGTTCAACACGATGTCGACCGGTGTACCGTCGGCCAGGAACGGCATGTCTTCCTGACGTACCACACGCGACACGATACCCTTGTTACCGTGACGACCGGCCATCTTGTCACCTACACCGATCTTACGCTTCTTGGCGATGTAGACCTTGGCCATCTGGATGATACCGGCGGGCAGCTCGTCGCCGATGGTGATGGCGAATTTCTTACGCTTCAGCTCGGCGTCGAATTCCTTGTATTTCTTGATGAAGTTCATGATGAGCGCACGGATCAGGCCGTTGGTATGCTCGTCCTTGGTCCAGCCGCTCAGCTGAATGGCGGTGAAGTCCAGGTCGCTGAAGTCGGAAGCATGGAAAGTAGCTCCCTTGGCAATGACGTCGGTACCCATGTAGTCCTTCACGCCTTCTGAAATATAGTTTTCTGTCAGTTTCAACAGTTTGTTGACCAATATCTTGCGCAGGTCGGCCACCTTAGCCTCGAACTCTTCGTCGATCTTCGGCAGCAGAGCCTTGTCGGCCAGCTTGGAGCTGCGGGTCTTGATGACACGCGAGAACAGACGCTTGCCGATAACTACACCCTTCAACGAAGGAGAAGCCTTCAACGAAGCATCCTTCACATCGCCGGCCTTGTCACCGAAGATGGCACGAAGCAACTTCTCCTCGGGCGACGGATCGGACTCACCCTTCGGGGTAATCTTACCGATCAGGATGTCACCCGGCTCGATGCGGGCACCTACACGGACGATACCGTTGTCGTCCAGGTCTTTGGTGGCCTCTTCGCTCACGTTGGGGATATCGGAAGTCAGCTCTTCCATACCGCGCTTCGTCTCGCGCACTTCCAACGAGAACTCTTCCACGTGTACAGACGTCAGCAGGTCCTCGCGAACCACACGTTCGTTCAGCACGATGGCATCCTCGTAGTTGTAACCCTTCCACGGCATGTAGGCTACCAGCAGGTTCTTGCCCAGGGCCAGTTCGCCGTTCTCGGTCGAATAGCCTTCGGTCAGGATCTGTCCCTTCGTCACGCGCTGTCCCTTCTCGCAGATGGGACGCAGGTCGATGGTCATATTCTGGTTCGTGCGGCGCCATTTCGGAATGCTGTATTCCTTCAAGGCGGGCTCGAAACTTACAAATTCTTCCTCCTCGGTACGGTCATAAAGGATACGGATGGTCGTAGCGTCTACAAACTCTACCACACCTTCGCCTTCGGCTGCAATCTGCGTACGCGAGTCGCGGGCCAGCTGGCGTTCGATACCGGTACCGACAATCGGCGCTTCGCTACGCAACAAAGGTACTGCCTGGCGCATCATGTTCGAACCCATCAACGCACGGTTGGCATCGTCGTGC
>UMHT01048004.1_pt1 | contig 29785 bp, 21 predicted proteins | sample 1965601 | NCBI WGS metagenome assembly UMHT01 (sample SAMEA4836105, study PRJEB28245) | human gut metagenome | biome: gut microbiome; material: fecal sample | place: Denmark | collected 2008 | reverse complement strand
CGAGCATGTTGGCTTTCGTGGTAACGTGCATGAACTTGGAACCGGCCTTGTTGTAGAGCGGGCAGAACTTGAGCTTGCCGTTGGAGCCTTCCACGGCACCCTGACCATACTGCGTGTTGTACGGTATGCCTCCGTGGGTGAGCAGGTAGCCTTCGTTGTACTTGTCGACGAAGTCCTGCGAACAGTAGAGATAGAGGTCCTGCGAGCGCAGACGCGGGTCAAGCGAGAACAGGATTTCCTTGGCGATGTCAACGGCATTAGCCGAGGTGATCTCGTCGGTGAACTTCATGTAATTGCCCTGGTCGGCGGCGATGGTACCTGCTGCGATTTCTTTGTCAGTAATCGTGTCGAAGCCGTCGAATAGGTCGGCGGTGGTATCACCGGCGGCATTGCGCACACCGTTCCAGACAGCATCGTTAAGATGCTCGGAAAGGTTCTTGGCGATGAGAGCGAGGACGTGGCGGGCGGTGGGCGTAGTCATCTGACCGTCACCCTTGGTCGCACCTGTGCCGAGCAAGGTAGAAATCGCGCTGTTAGGCTCGAAGTTGGCGACAACGGAGCCGAAGTGCGTTTCGAGGTCGCGGAAGTCGATGCCGAGGTTGTAGTCCACGGCACGTTTGGGATTGTAGGGAGCGAACTGGGCGTCGCCGGTGAGCGAGCCTACGCGCTCCTTGTAGCGGATACCGGGGCGACCGGTCATGTACTGGAGCGTGTCGCCGATACCGATAATGGGGAGCATAAGAAGGTCGGAACGGTATTTGACTGCGGCCTCCTGATACTCTTTGAGAGTGAATGAAAATTTACCAGCCATTGTTGATGGAGCGTTAAGGGTTAGACTTCATCGAAAAGTTTCTTTGCCGAGTTGTACGTCTCGACGAACTGCTCGACATCGTTTTTAGGACCGGCTGATCCGGAAGGCTTGTTGTCCTCGACAACCTGGCTCGAAGCCTCCGCAGGTTTAGCTGCGAGCTTGGCCTGAAGGTCGGCGATGTTCTGTTTCTGCTCGTTGTAGATGCGGTCTTTCTCGGCGAGCGCATCTTCGATGGCGTCGAGCTGCGCTGTTGTAACCGTAGCTGCGCCGTCTTTGACGGTCAGCGGTTTGTCGGCGAGGATAGCCGACAAAAAGGTGTAGGTCTTAATCATTGCGGTAGAAATGGGATTTGTGGACGGTTTGAAGAAGGAGGTTAGAGCGGCAAGGAAGCGAGAGAACGCGCTGTCCTTGTCAGCCTCGGCTACGGGTATGTTGGGAATCGGCATACCCTCGGAAGCCATAGCCGAAGCGAGGGCGTCGGTGAGCTTGGGCGCGGGTTCATCGGCAAGGTCGGTGATTTCATCGACGAAGCCCCAGTCGAGGGCTTCCCTGGCGGTGAGCCAGCCACCGGCTTTCATCAGGGCGAGCAGGTCTTCCGGCTTACGCTTGCAGCGGGCCGCATAGAGTTGGGCGCAATTAAGGTCGAGCTTGTCGAGGTCGGCCTTGATTTTCTCGCAGTCGGCGATGAGCGTAGCGAACTGCGCCGAATTGAGGCTGCCCCACTCGAAGAAGGCCATCGAGCACTGATGCACGAGGTACATTGCCCCGGCATCGATGGAGATGTGGGCCGCGCCGAGCGAAGCGATGGTAGCGGCAGAAGCATTGAGGCCCACGAAATGCACATTGACATTGCCGTGGTTCTTGAAGGCTGCGGAGATAGACAGGCCGGTTGCGAGGGAGCCTCCGAGGCTGTCGATAAGGACGTTGACCTGCTTGCCCTCGTTTTGGGCGAGGGTTTTGTCAACGGTCGTGCGGTCGAAGTCGGCACCTCCGACGTAGCCTTTGAGTGAGATATTGTATGCGATTTTCGGCATGGCGTAACTGTTTTACACCACGAAGTTACCACTATAAATAAGGAGGTTAAAAGACAGCAAGAGTCGCCCTGCTGTGAGAGCGACCCTTTGAGGGAGGAGAGAGGAATTGGGTCAGACTACGCGGAACACGTTGTTGTTTGCACCCATGGCATAGTCATACATGAACAGGTCGCGAGCGAAGGCGTCGTAATCGAAGTAGTTGGAGAGATTGCCCATGATCCTGTCAAGGTCGTAGCACTCCTCGACGATGTGGCGGGCGAAGTCTTCTTCGCTGTCCCAGTGACCGCAGTAGGCTTCCTCGAAGCTGTCGAGTTCGTCGTGAAACTCCATGTAATCGTCCACGGCATCCTGATCGTACTTGTCGCACAGGTCGCAGTATTCCTTGATGTGGTCGAAGTCGTCCTCGTCCATACCGCTCTCGCTGTACCACTGGCGGGGGAATCCCTCGAAGTCCTGGAACATCAGCTCCGGGTCTTCCTCGTCGGCGTGAATCGCCTTGCAGAAGCGAATGAAGTCGTCGTAGTCGGAGAAGCTGCTGATGTCTACCCACAGGCCGCAGAGCGAGCCGTCGTTGTACTTGCCGTAAGTACCGCAGTAGACGGAGGGTTCGCCGTCGCAGGGGCTCTTGTGGTCTGCTATGGCATATTCGAGTTCTTCGACCGTGAAGTCCAGGTCATCGAGTCGTTCAACGACTCTTGGAGTGATGTTGAGTTCTCCGAATTGTAGTCTCATTGTAGTTGAAATTGAGGGGTTAAACATAAGGTTCATTGTTTTAAGTTTTACACTGCCCCCAAAGTGCCTCCGGACGGACCTATGAGGCAAGGGTGATAGCCGTTTTGCAACGGAGCGAAAAACGGAGGAACACGGAGTGCAAACCTGCCCTTGACGTTCCGCACGGAGGTAATAACTTTGCGGCGTAAAACCGGACAATGGGCCTGACGTGGTAGCCCGGAATGGAAAAGCAGATGTAAGACGGAAAGCAGGAACGAGGCTCACGGAGAGCGGGAACAGCCACGATTGGACTTCACCCGAACCGAAAATGCCTGACCACAAGAGACCCGGCGGCGAGCGCTCCGAGTATCTGTTGCGGTGCTTACGACTATGGCAAGTACGGCGGCGGTGTGCCTGATGGATAGCGCAGCTCAACGATTGCGACACCATAAACTGCAAGGCTACGCTGACGATGCAGACCCTCCCCTAAAAACGTTCCTGACTACGAGGCCCCGACGGAAGCGAGAGCAGAGAGGATGACTTCGTCCACGAAAAAAATCAAGGAATACGCTTTGCGTAAGGCGCGGTCAGAAATCAGATGCCGTTCAGCAGAAAGAGTTTCACAATGACCGACTCCCGCAGGGCTACTGCGACCACCGGGACATTTACCGTCGCATCAAGAAACGGAGCGCCACGAATAGGCTAATCGCTCAAGCGCTTTCGTAGCGCAGCGAGGAAAGAATCCCACTTCGACCACGGAGCCGTCCTGTTCATAGACTGCTCAATGGATAAGCGCAAACAGTGTTCCGCAGTCTGACCTCTCTCCTCCCCAAAGGAAGATGTCGCGCTCACAGCAGGGTGACTCTTACCAATGAAAAACCGCCTATCCTCACGGACCGGCGGTACGGTAACTTCAAAATCTATGAAAATGACGCTGTTGAACGATTGTGCTATATCACGCACGGCACCATCGATTTTAGGGCGACGTGCTTTATTTCGTATGAATATCCGGCGGCATCGCCTGACGGTACACCGGTCAGCTGATGGCACTCCACCTGCGGACGCGGAGCTTCGAGCGAGCCGATAAGGAAGGAGTTGCCGTTGACATCGGTAACGACGAAGCCGAGTGTGGCACTCCGGGGAAGTTCCTTGCCCGTAAGGAACTTCAGGGTGGCGGTGTCCTGATACCCGGCACCGTCCTTCTTGTGCTGACACTCGCAGGTAGGCTCGTCGAAGAACGGTATGGGGTGAATGTCCGTCAGGACAGCGACCGTCATACCGCAGATGGCCGACAGGTCAACCCGCTTCGGCAGGTGTCGGCAATCGACCCAGCCGATAGCTTTAATTCCGGGGAGTATCTGTATTGTTGTCCGCATATCGTAGAAATCGTAGAATTATTTTTTTCGATGCCCGAAATCAATAAGATTTTTTTCGAGAATATTGTTTTTTTGCACGTTCACGCGCCAGATAGATGTTGCGTTGACGCTGATACCGCTTTGCGATAGCGTTCCAGTTCTTTTCGGTCGAATCGATACCGTGCTTGTTCATCCATGCGTAAATGAGTTCATCCTGCCTTTTGCCAATCTTGCCGAAGTGATGCAATTCCTCCCACAGCTTGACATCGAAGCGCGAGCGTATGATGCTGAGCAACGAATTGAGAGCAGCCTTCGGCAAGTAGTTGAATACTTCCGGCGGTCGATTGCGGAACGTGGGAATAGCAATGGCGGTCATTCCCTCCGAACAGACCTCAGGCAAAGTATCTTCAGGGCGGTTGGTGAGGTAAACTTCCAGCAGTTTGCTCTCTACCGAACCTCGCGTAAGCTGTACCGGCACGGAGCCGCCTTGCTCATGGATAAACCATTGAGCAATATAATCTTCAAGAGGCAGATATAGGAGAAATTTACTCATTCACACCGGTTTTTACTGATACAAAGTTAGCAATAAAAACCGAGATAATCAAGCGTAACACGCTGATTATCAATGCCGAAACGCGCCGAAACGTGCCGAAGTTTGCCGAAAGAAAAATTTTATTTTCCTGAAGGGCATATAGGGTCGGACACTTACAAAAATTACAGCGGTTACAGCGACTTTGATGCTTGCATTAAAGCGCTGGTGCTATATATATTATCTCTTTTTAAGAATATAAAAAGAAGAATATATAGCCTGTAACTTTGTAAGTGTTTGTAAGCGCAAAAATCGAGAAATCGAAATTTGTAATTTTTTGTAGATGATTTGTAAGTACGCCTTGAAAAAGTAACAAATTGAGAAATAAGCAAGTAGACTCGGTAAGTGCTGTAAGTCCGTTTCGGGTCAGATGTTTGCGGCGGCAACGCTGAAAAAATGCCCCGAAACGGCATAGAAAAAGCCACGCAAACTGCATGGCTTGATGGGTAGGGAAGTAGGTATTAGAACAGCTTAGGCTGCGGATTGAGGCGTTCAGTACGCAGACGTTGGAGCGACTGCTCCAACTTACGGCGTTGAGCCTTAGCTTCTTTCTCGTCGATGATAACGCCGTTCAGCTCTTTCAGCAGAGCGATTTCAGCGTTGTTGGTCTCGATGGTTCGGGCCATAGAGGCGGTGAAGTGCTCATACAGCACCTCGTAGCACTCGCGGCGGTAGCGCATGACCGCCTCGCGGGCCTCCGGCGCCACCTTGCCGGGATTGATGGTAAACAGCCAGCCGTAGATGAATTTGAGAGGCAGACAGACCATGTCCCGCTCTTTATCATCGGTAGCAACTATTGTCATAATGACAATGGTTGAACTGAGTGTTTCATCAGATTGGAGCTTCCTGTACTGTGTCGCGAAGTCGATGCCGAGAGCTTCGCAGATAGGTTTGATGGGGACGAAGACTTCGCCGTCCCGGTCAACGGTCAGGATTTCCGTGCCGTTGATGGTTGAAATGATTTGATTTTCCATAATGATGAAATTATTTGGATAAATGAATTTTCTTTTAATTCAGTAGATACGATAATCGTATCAACTGCATGGTTTGTTCGGCTTCAGTTGCGTCGATAATCACCGCAACTGCCGGGTTCAACTGTGGGGATTATCACCATAGTTGACCTGTGTTAAAATGGCAATTCGGGTTCGGTATCATGCTGAGGACTGACAGGATTCTCGCCATTGTCGCCATCGTCCTCGTCGGCGTTCATCTCGTCCTCGGTCATGCGGAACGTTTCGAGATTGAGGTCGAGCATCGATTTCAGACTGTCATAGTCGAAGCACAGAGCATTTGACGGATTGCTGTTGACATACTTCTTGGTGGGCGAGCCAACGCCCTCCGACTTAAATTCCTCGTCAAGCTCGCCGTTTGTGCGCAGAATCTGAAAGCGCTGCTGCTTGATGCCAAGGAACTGAGGCAACGATTTGAGGTAGGACTCAAGCGTGGCCGTATCGAGCGTGGAGCCGGTCTTCTGACGCGCCATGCGCTGTTCGAGAAGTCCGCGGACAGCCTTGAAATTAAGGAAGATAATGCGCTTCGGCTCGACAAAAACTGTACGCTCCTTTTTGATTGCCGAGAACGAAGTGAGACGCTTGATGACGAAGTGGCATTTCTCCTTGACCTTGCCCTGAGTGTGCATAGAGTCGAGATAGAGCCAAAAGTTGGCTGTGTCCGACGATTTGCGTATCTGGTCGTTCTGATAGCGTAAGCCGTTGACTACCACGTCGAACAGCTCGGCGTAGGTGAACGGCATATCGAGGTGCGGTTCAAGCACACGGAACGCGGCAAGAGCCACAACCCAGTTATTGAGGATACGGTCTTCGACCTTGTCGTTTTCGAGCTTGGAGAGAACATCGTTGAGCGTGACGTCGAAAGTCTGAAAGAAATTCTTCTCGAAGATGCTCCGCAGTTCGAGAATAGGCAGAAGAAGATGCGTGTTGCCGTGCAACACCATTTCCGAGAGAGCCTTGAAGTTCTTTTTCTCGTCGCGTGTGAACGAAGTCTGCGAGTACATCAAGTGGATGCAGCGCGAGAAGATGGCCTCGTCCTCGGGCTTGTACTGCCCGGCCAGTATGACGCCCGACGTTACGGGAATGGTGATAGGCACTCCTTCCTCCATTTTGCTACGCGCCGTGCCGCCCCAAAGACCTTTGAGGATGTCGATGCGCTGCGGCATCAGGTCGTTGGTATACTCGTCGAGGATAAACACCGAGTTACGGGCATGGGATAGATTGTAGCCAATGACCGGGATAGAAGTGTTGGCGCACGAGCAGGGAGTGCTTGGCAAGATGTAGAAAAGGGAGGAAATGGCGCGGGCAAGTTCGGTCTTGCCCGATCCTTTGCGCCCGAACAGATTCAGCACCGGGAAATATTTGAACCGGGCGAAGATGATGTCGCGGAAGATTGTCGCGAGCGTCCATGCGAAGCTGACCATGCCTCCCGTTCCGTACACCTTGACAACCTGGGCGACAAAATCGCGAAGCGAGGTCGCCCCCTGGGGATTGCATCGGTAAGTCCGCTCGAAGCTGTAGCCGAGTTCATTGTCCTTGTTGATGTCGGAGAAGGCAGGGAGATAAAAGCTCTTGTGGCCGACCGACACAACGCCGAGACTGTCGGTGGGATTGAAGCGGCCCTTGGCGTAAACGCCGTTTGAGAACGCGAAGAAATTCTCATTCGGGTTCCAGCCTAATATCTCGATATGGGATGCTATCGGGGTAACTTCGAGAAGATGTTCCTGTATGGCAGTGAACGTCTTGGCGTCTCCACGCCAAAAATAGTTACCACGGTCAATGAGGCGTTTATTGAAGTCTCGTGGCGTTACAAGGTCACCGGGAACGAACTCGACCGCATCATTATCGCCGCGATTGTTACGCAAGCGGTAGATGCGTCTGGAGCGGACGCTGCTCTTGATGTGAAGGACCGGCGTAAACAGGAAATTGGAGCAACGCACGAGGTTGCCGTCTTCATCGGGAGCATAATAGCAGCCCCCCTTTATGATAAAACCGTTACTGCGGAGCGAAGCAAGGATTTTCGGGTCCAGGCCCTCGTTCTCGCTTTCGCTCTCGATTTTCTCATTGGCAGTCTGTCTGATATGACGTGCGGCGCGTTTGATTTCGTCCGTCCACATCTTCTTCTTGCCGACAAGTTTACAGAGCTTGTCGACATACATCTCGCGGAGATTTGCGTCCGTGACGTTAAGCAACAGCGCCGCCACTTCCGATATGACCTCCGACTGGAGTTCCGAAGTGGTAGCCCCCTGAAGGCGCTTTTGTGTGTACCACAGCACAAACGGCACAGGGTCGAGGCTGTTGTAAATCTCCAAGGATGTAATGTAGCTGTCGGCATCATACTTCACCTCGTCGGCATCGTCCTTCTCGGTGCGCGGTATCTCCTTGACCTTGACCTCGAAGCCGTTCTCCATGGCGAGTTTGCCGTTACGCATTACCGCATTTACTCCGGCGCCATACAGTCCATCCTTAGGAGCGTCCGAATCAGGAATGAATATGATAGATTTGCAGGTACGCTGCATCTGTTTCAGATGCGATAAGGTAAGGGCGGTACCCATTGGCGCCACAGCTTGCTTTACACCGATAATTTGGAGCCGGATTACATCGGGTCCACCCTCGACAAGCACGAAGTGGCCGCTGTCCCAAGCAGCCTTTGTGGCGACGTCGATACCGAAAAGGGTATCGCTTTTGTTGAACAAGGGCGACTCTTTGAGGTTCAAATACTTGCTCCGCTTCATGGTTTCGGGATTGTCCCCGATATACCTTGCGGAGAAAGTAACCATGTTCTTTGAGCGGTTTCTCACCGGCAACGTAACACGCTGGCGCAACGTAGTGTAAAACCGGCCTGTCTGTTCATTCTTGCCGACGAGTCCGAGAGCGAGCAACTGTTCGAGCGAAAAGCCCTTGCGCTTCATGTAGTCAAGGAATACGGAGGACTCTTTCGGTGCATAGCCGATACCGGCTTGTTTGCAATACTCCTCGTTCCATCGACCGTGCGCATAATCTCGTGCCACAGCGCTCTCTGCGGTGTCGGCATAGAAAACCTCGACCATGAAATCCTGCGCCGCTTGCAGGGCGACTTTCATTGACTCGCGCTCCTTGGCGGCTGCAAGGTCTGCATCGGAGCGCTCGTCCTTTTCATATTCGATAGGAATGCCGTGGTCGCGCGCAAGTTTTTCGACGGCCTCAGGAAACGGCAGTCCTTCATGCTCCATGACGAACTGCACCGGGCCACCGCTCTTTTCGCAGCCGAAACACTTGTAGGTGTTCTTGGATGGAGAGATGGTGAACGATGGAGTGCGCTCGCTGTGGAACGGACAGCAGCACGTATAATTGGCTCCGGCTCTCTGCAGTCCGAGATTATATGGTTTGAGCACGTCCACGATACTGAGGTCGCGGACGGCATCAATGGTGCGTTGAGATATAATGGCCATAATTACGAGTGCATCTTCCAAAAGCGTAAAATCTCGCTTCCGAGGTAATACTTAACGAGGCGTTTGCCTATCTTTCTGAAACCACACTTGATAATGCGCTCGGTATCTGTATACGTGCGCAAAGTGTCGCGGTGAATACCGAGGAGAGAGCAAGTCTCCCCGATGGAGTAGCGCCCGGTCTGCGCTACCTGAGGTTCTATAGCTGTCATCTTCCTGTGGTAATTTATATTAGTAATGAAGTTGTTTCTTTGAAGGGAACAGTTCTTCGATTGGCACTCCAAGTTCAATGGAGATGCGTTTTTTCGCGAGGTCGTTGGGTTCCTGAACGCCTGAGAGCCATTGTCTAACGGTGGTTTCCTTGCGGCAGGTTATTCTTGCGAGCAGAGCTATGAACACTTGTGCCGGAGAAAGCTCTGATTTCTTCTCCTCGTACATTTCTTTGAGCGTCATATTGTCTGATTTTATGGCTTTAACAATTATTAACTATCAATATTAATAATATTGACTCAATAAGTTTTGTCGTATAAACAATAATTTGTACCTTTGTAGGCAGAAATAGGAACTTCAAAATCTTAGAGTCAAGATTATTTGTTGGCAAAGGTAATATATAATACTAATACCACCAAATCTTTTCTTGAAAAAAAATTAGTAATTTAACGTTTGCCTATGGCAAGATACGATTTGGCGAGATTTCGCCGAGAGCATAACTTGACACAAAAACAGCTCGCGGAGGCCCTGAGCGTGACACAAGGCTTCCTGTCAAGTGTCGAAAACGGACGCACTCCGTTCCCGGAGGAGAGACGGAAAGACTTCGAGAAAGCATTTCCGAATTTAAACCTTGACGATTACCGTTCCATTGACGATGTGGCCGAGGAGGTCAAGGAATGGGAGCCGCAGCAGCGCAGAGGCTTCCTTGCATCAGTCCATCAAGCCATCAATAGAATGTTCACCGAATATGTAGGTGGAAACTTTGACGAAGACGAAGACGAAACGTACTCGGACGCTGAAGCGGGTGTTGGTTTCGGCGGAATGAGACAGCCGAGAATAGCCGCCCACGATGAAAAAGAGATTACAGGAAATGAAGAAGTGCCGGAAAACTGGCGGCGCGAGGTGGCGAAAGTCCTCACCGAAAACAGCGAGATGGACAGCTATATTACCAAGCTGAAACTTGATAACGAAGTCCTCCAGTCGAAGAATGATGAACTTCGCGACAAGCTCTATTCTGCACACAATACTATATACGATTTGCAGAGTGAAGTTCTTCGTCTAAAATCGTTGCTCGTAAAGAACGGAATACAATTCGAGTAACCCATCAGCAAAGCAATAATAATAGTTATTGAACCCTCAGGAACTTGTATTGGTTTTGCTCTTAGAAAAAAACTGCTCCAAAAACTGCTCCGCAGAATTGGAATAAAATAAAATATTAGTAATCAGAGTGTTTGCTCTAATTGGAGTACGGCTGGAAAGCGTGTATACGCCAAAAGCGTATCGCGAGTTCGAATCTCGCTCACTCCGCAAAAACAGTGTGCTACATAACAGCGCGCTGTTTTTTTATTTTCAGGATTCTCAAAAATCACCAATGGCTCAAACGAAAAAAAAACGGGAAACAATATGCTGCTTCCCGTTTGCTTTCATTCCTGCGACGGCTGTCACCATCCAAGATTCACACTTACACCTGCCATCACCCACAGCCCCGGCTGCTTTACGGCAGAGAGATCGTAGTAGCGGTGGCACGTGATGTTGTCGGCCTTTACATATACGCTATATTTCCGGTCGTTCCACATCACCTTGCAGTCCACTTTCGTGTACGGATGATAGCCGTTCATCCGTTGCTGCCATCTTACGCTCCACGATGCCGACAGCTTGCTCCAAATCTTATGGTCCAAGCCGAACACGGCCTTATGGCGCAGATATTCCAACGCATACAGCGATTTCAGTATCTCTGTTTCCGTCTCATGGTTTTGGTTGATGTAGGCATATCCCAGTCTGATGTTTGTCACGAAGCATCTCGGCAACAGCTCGTTCATATATATCTCGGCGTCAACATTGAAGCCCATATTGTCGAGTTTTCCGATGTTCATCACGTGGTATTTGCTGTCGGTCAGCTCTGTTTCCGTAGTCTGAACCCAGTCAATCATATCCTTGCCATGTGTGTAGAATCCGCTAAGCACCGCCGAAAATCCCGTCTGCCGATAGCGAGAGCCTATTTTGAAGGCGGAGTTTTTCTCCGGTCGCAGCGAGGCGTCGCCCTGCTGCACGGCATTGCTTATGTAGAGGTCGGTGTAGGTGGGCATGCGGAGAGCCTTGTTCCATGAGGCGTATACCTTCCAATTGGCGTTCGGACGGTAGCTTGCGTCCACTCCCGGATAGAATCTGAATTTATTGTCGAGTCCCGTATTGCGGTTGGCAAGCACTCCGGCAGAGAGTGTGAACCCTCCGAATATGAAATTGTGCTCCAGCATCACATTCGTGTTTGTGCGTTCTCCTTTACGGGTGTACTGCCTGTCGGAGCCCGGAATGCTTTTATAGTCGGCCGCGTCGAGCTGGTTGCCGAGAGCCGTGGAATAGATGCGTTCCTTACCGATGTCGACACCGACGGCGGTCTTTCCTGCAATCCAGTCGACATAGGCGTTGACCGCACCGCCAAACACATCAAGGTTGTGGTAGTTCTCTCCCGCCGCGGCGCCTTCCTTGCCACGCGTCAATTGATAATGGTCTTTGAATTTGTTGTAATATACCGCAGGCGTCACTTCCCAAGTTCTGCCTTGGTTGTGGACGCTCACATTAAGAGAAGCGATTCCATGGTCGGTTTTCTCATATTGATTGTTGAATTTGGCGCTGTAGAATGTGTTTGCGCCATAACTTTGGCTGGCTATGCCCAGCTGCGCCCCGATGTCGATGCGGCGGTCGTAGCTCAGCGACAAGTTGGCATAGCCCTGTCCTTTCTCGAAGTCGCTGTTTTCGGTGCCTCCGTCCGAGCGTTTGTATCCGCCGCTTACGGAATAGGCTTGTTCCCACTTTCCGCTTCTGAAAGCCATCTGCAGCCTGCCCTGTGCTCCGAGGCTGCCAAAGCTGCCGGCTTCCACATTTGCCTCGACGCCGTTTGCGCTTGCTTTTTTAGTCACAATGTTTATGGCGCCGTTGAACGCCGATGTGCCAAACACGCGCGACGATGCGCCCTCGATAATCTCCACATGGTCGATGTCGGCAAGTGCGACAGGAAAATCGGAGGCGTTGTGCCCCGTCTGCGGATTGGAGATGTTCACTCCGTTAAGGAAAATTGCAATCTGGTCGAAGGTGCCGCCGTTGATCGAAATGTCGGTCTGCACCCCGAGACCTCCACGCTGACGCACATCTACGCCCGTAGCCAGTTTCAAAACGTCGTTGATTGTTTGTGCCGCCGACCGCTGAATGTCCTCGCGGGTCATGACCGTCACAATTTTTGGTGACAGCTCGACTGTCATCGGCGCGCGCGACCCCGTTACGGTCACACCATCCAGTTCGTAAGCCTTTCCTCCACGGATAAAGACTGAATCAGCCTTGGCTCCCTCCACGCTGATGCCTTCTGCCTTGGCGTAGGTAAGCGTGGTTACGCTGAGCGCACCGATAGCCACCACTCTTCCAAGCACAGAAAACAAGGAGTAGCCTTTGTTGGAGAAGTGCGAGAACTTCAGGCTTGCACGCTTGTTGAAAATTGTCTTGTTCATTAAGTTAATTTGTTGATAAATAAAAAGAATAAATAATATGTCGTGGACACACATGATGCATCCACGACATTTTTCTTTGATTTTTCAAGCTCAGGAGGTTGCCCCCGCTTACGCTTTCTTTCCGCGCATACAGTCCCAAACGAGATAGCCGATGAGCAGCGCATAGACAGCCACACCGCCAATCTGGAGCGTCGACTCGCTGAATCCGCAAGTATACTCGAAGCCTGCGAAGCGCATTCCGGCGCTGACCACGCCCATCAATGCTCCACCGGCGATAAATCCGCTGGCGAGAAGCGTGCCGCGCTCTGTGCGTGCCGCATTGAGTTCCTTGTCTTTCGAACGGGTTGACACAAACCAGTTGACCAAACCGCCGACAAGCAGCGGCGCATTGAGCTCCATAGGGATAAACATACCGAGCGAGAAAGCCAATGCCGGCACACCGAGCCAGTTGAGAAGCACGGCGAGGATTGCGCCTACGCCATAGAGCAGCCACGGCGTGTCGCCACCCATCATCAACGGTTCGATAACGCCTGCCATCGCGTTGGCCTGCGGTGCGGCAAGTGCGTTCGGTCCTGAGAAACCATACACTTTTGCAAGAATCAGGATAACGCCGCCGACAGTCGCCGCCGACACGAGTGTGCCGACAAGTTTCCACTGCTGCTGTTTTTGCGGAGTGGAGCCAAGCCAGTAGCCGATTTTCATATCCGTAACCATACCGCCTGCCATCGAGAGAGCCGTGCAGACAACGCCTCCGATAATCATCGAGGTGACGATGCCGCTGGCTCCTTTAAGTCCGATAGCCACAAACACCGCTGAGGCTACAATCAGCGTCATCAGCGTCATTCCGCTCACTGGGTTCGATCCCACAATGGCAATTGCATTGGCGGCCACCGTGGTGAAGAGAAACGCTATCACCGTAACCACCAGGAATGCCACAAGGGTCTGGAAGAGGTTGTGGATTACGCCGAAGTAGAAGAATGCGAATGTCACTGCCAACGCTGCGATAAGGCTGAAGGCAAGCACTTTCATCGAAATGTCTTTCTGGGTGCGCTTCACTTTTGCCACATTGCCGCCCTTGCCGCGGAATTCACGCCCGGCAAGACCTACGGCAGAGCGGATGATGCCCCACGACTTGATGATGCCGATGATGCCCGACATGGCGATACCGCCGATACCGATGTAGCGTGCCTGTGTCTTGAACAGCACCTCGGGATCGATGGCGGCTGCCTCCGGGCTCATTCCGAGCAACGGTACGATGACATACCAGATAAACGCGCTACCTGCAAAAATAATGAAGCAGTATTTCAAACCTACGATGTAGCCGAGACCGAGCACCGCCGCTCCGGTGTTGATTTTAAACACCATCTTGGCCTGGCTTGCCACGTGGGCGCCGAATTCTGTCGCTTTCGACGTCAATGTCTCAGCCCACCATCCGAATGTGGAGAGAAGGAAGTCGTAGATACCGCCGACAGCGCCCGCAATGATAAGCGGCTTCACCTGGCTGCCCGACTTCTCGCCGGAGATAAGCACCTGTGTGGTGGCTGTGGCTTCCGGGAACGGGAACTTGCCATGCATGTCGGAAACGAAATATTTGCGGAACGGGATAAACATCAATACGCCGAGCACGCCGCCAAGCATCGAGCTGAGGAATATCTCAATGAAACTTACCGTAATGGCGTCGCCATACTTGGCTTGAAGGATGTAGAGCGCCGGGAGGGTGAAGATGGCTCCTGCCACCACGATTCCCGACGAGGCGCCGATAGATTGGATTATCACGTTCTGTCCGAGGGCGTTTTTCTTCTTCAACGCGCCCGACACTCCGACTGCGATGATTGCAATAGGAATTGCCGCCTCAAACACCTGCCCCACTTTCAGTCCGAGATATGCCGCCGCGGCACTGAAGATAATCGCCATCACAAGACCCATTATCACAGAGTAGGGAGTCACTTCCGGATACTGACGGTCGGGGCGCATCACGGGGATATACTCCTCGCCCGGCTTCAGCTCGCGGAAAGCGTTTTCAGGAATACCTGCTTCCTGCTTTTGTCTTTCGTCTTCCATTATTTTGCTTAGTTTATGATTAATATTCTGAAAGTTTGTGTGCGAAGTTACAAATTTCAGTTTACAAATGAAAACACTATGCCACAAAACAAGAAAAAAAGAGCCGTCTCATCCCTGAGACGACTCCTTTTTCAATACAAATTATATCAATTGGAGTATTATTTCTTCACAACTGACGCTTTCCAAGTCTGGTTGTTGCTGAGATTGAGCGTAATTTCATACGTTCCGTCTTCTGCACACTTGAAGTTTGGTGCGTTGTTCTCGTTGAGATTGTCGAGCGAACCGCCGAGACTGAAGTCCCATTTGTTGTTGGCGCGGAACTTGTATTCCTTGCCGCCGACGAGAGCAACCTCACCCTTCCAAACGAGACCACCGGCGTAAGTAAGTGGCGTTTCAGCGTCCCATCCGCCAGGAGTAGCGTCGCCGACAATTCCGAACGAAGTGATTTCCATCGCCTCCCAAGTCATTTTGTCTGTGTCGACTTTGAAGTAGTAGATACCACCCTTGTCAAGTTTCAAGTTTTTGGCTCCTGGGTCAGTGCTCAACAGGTTGGCTTCTGCGCCGACACCGTAGGCAGTGCTGCCTACGTTCCAGTTGGGCTGTGTCGAGAATTTGAATTCAAATGCCTTGTTGCCAGCCTTTGACATGTCAACCAAACCGCTGTGTACGCCGCCGTTGCGCTCGTAGATGAACACGTTTACATCGTGACCCCATCCATTGAATCCACCAACAGCATAGAGTTTCGGTGAGTAAGCCTTGACAGTGAATGTGCCTTCCATCATGTTGATTGTCACGGTATACTCTCCTGCCTTTGCAATAGTTACAGGACGTGAGTTCTCGCCGTAGATAAGTTCACCGCTCATAGCCGACTCAGCAGGACCCCAAGCATACATAAACTCATTGCCTGCGTCGGCCTTAGCCTTCACCATCGACTCTGCGCCCATAAATTGGATTGAGCCGGCAGGGAGAGTGCAGATAGATGTAAATACAGGATCATCGTATACGTTCTGGTCGCTATGTCCGAGCTTGATGGCTGAAGCATCCCATCCGTCACCAAACGCAGCGTCGGTAATTACGTAGTATGCCGACTCAATCTTGATGCCAAGGTCAATAGGCGTAACATTTACCGATGAAGCGTCGAAATAAGTGTCGGCGCCGCCGAAACGCACTGTTGTTCCGTTGTGGGTCAACGTGAGTTCGAAACGCACATAAGTGGTCTTTGCGGCAGGGCTCTTGCCAAACAGCTGGCGGTGAGCGTTGTCAATGTCGAGATAGTTGGCATAAGCCACATTGTCGACAACTGTTGTAAGCACACTGACAGGCTTCTTGAAATCCTCTGTGGCGGAAACCTGCATTTCAACATTCACTTCGCTGCCTTCAGGCTGATTGTCAACGCTGGTGATTTTGAGCACTGGCACACCCAACTCGCTATCAACGAAGTCCTTGAGGTTCAAATCAGTAGGCAACGCATGAGCCACAGCGATACCGTCTGCAGCCATAATCGCTTCCTGCGGATTGCTTTGCGGTGGCATTGGATCCTCGATATCGTCGCAGGCTGTGAAACCTACAGCCAATGCCAATGAAAGTAATATACTGAATTTTTTCATTTTTTGTCTTTATTTGTAAATTCTGTAATAACCGGCTTCCTTGCGGCGATTGCTGACAACCGCCGCGGTAAGCCTGATTTCATATTATTCGGCAGGAACCATTTCTACGGTCATCGCCTTGAGGTTAACGGTGATTTTAATCTTACCGCCAGCCCAACTGCTGTACTGGAACGAACCCTTGCCCTCAAAAACAGTGCCCTTGAAGCCAACGCCGTCAATCCAATCGATATCAACAGGATTGTCATCAACCTGCGCACCGATTGAATCAACATCCCAACCAGAGAGAGAGCGATAGAAGCGGAATTGGAATTTGCCTGCAGGAATATCGAACACGCCTGTGTAAATCTTGCTGTCGATAGCGTCGTCAGCCTCTGAAAGCGTCCAGCCAACAAACAAGGCGGCATTTGCCTTCGACGGTTCGTTCCATCCATTGCAGTTACCAACCAAGTAAATCTTGCCCGGCAACTTAACTGCATAGTAGTCCTTCACCTGACTGAGACAAACAACATTTGAGAGGATTGAATAGCCGGCAGCGTCTTCCTTGCCGCCAAGATAATCTTCAACAGTAGAGAGCACGCGGAAATAAACCGGACGTGCAGGCTCGTCAGTGTAGTTGTCCTCGTTTGTAACGCCGCGGAGTTTGCACATAGCCTCAGCTATGCTGCTCTCAGGAACGTTGACAGAGCAAGTAGTGTACTCCTCTGAAAGTTGCACGAAATCGGTAAATTCACGAGTGAGCGACACCTGTACGAAATATTTTGCGATGATGCCCGGACCATAGTTAGGCTGAGAGAACGTAAGGTTCAATGTTGCCGTTGGGTTCAGAGCATAATAAAGTTCAGAAGTGGCTGGCTGATTGAGCACAAATTCGGTAGGTTTTTGGAGCACCGGATCCTTGTCGTCCTCGCAAGAGCAAAGGCCAAACACCACCACCGCCAGCAGCATCAATACATTTATATACTTTTTCATTTTTTCTTGTGTTTAGTAGAGTTAGACTGATGTTAGTATCCCTCGTTCTGTCCGAGTGTCGGGACAAACTTGGTTGGGATAGCGTAAACCTTGCGGTAGTCAGGAATTGAACGTCCGCGGAGTGCGCCGCCCTTCCACGACCATTTGTAGGAGCTGCCTGTAAACTTGCCGAAACGGATCATGTCGCTGCGGCGGTGTCCCTCCCAGTAGAGCTCGCGGGCGCGTTCCTCGAAGAGTTTGTCCTTAGTGAGAAGGATAGGAGCCAAACCTGCGCGTGCGCGCACCTTGTCAAACATATCCTGACCGTTGCAGCCTGTTGCGCCGTTGAGTTCGCACTCAGCGAGCATCAAGAATGTGTCGGCAAGACGGAACAATGGATAGTCGGTGCCGTTGAAAGTTTTGACCAGAGTTGCGCCTGTAGTGTTGTAATAGTCCGTTTCCGGAGTGTATACATACTTGACACACATCAAGCCACAACCGTCGGCACCCCAGTCACCGAGATCCTCAAGATTGTTCTTGAGCTTGCCACCGTTGTTGCTGATGAGGTAGCGGTTGTCGCCGCTCTCAAACATTTCTGCGAGTTCCGGACGTATACGTGGACCGCCCCATCCTGTGCCTTGCAAACCTTGTGCTGTTGCAACGACATTGGCATTGTAGGCGCCTATAGAAAGGTAAGTTGTACCACCGTAAGTCTGCTGGTTGTTCTCGTCCTGAGGGAGAGCCCAAAGAATCTCGCCGTTGCCAACATACTTGTCGTTAGTGGCGCAGAAGAGATATTTATATTCAGGCGCGAGAGTGTTGATAGTCTTCAAAATCTCGTTGCAGGCGTTTGCACAGTCCTGCCAACGGGCAGTGCCTGTGTAGACTTCCGCGTTAAGATAGAACTTTGCAAGCAGCATATAACCGGCTTCTCTTGACAGACGGCCGTATTTCTGAGCCGATGCAGGAGTAAGATCCTTCACTGTCTCTGCCAGCTGAGGCACGATTCTCTCAAACATCTCAGCACGTGTCAACGTTGGAGGCGTTGCTCCTACCGTAGAATTCTCATCGGTGAACGGGCCTTTGCCGAAGTTGTCCATCAAGTGATAGTAAGACAATGCGCGCAATACGATTGCCTCACGTTTCATCGCTGCGATTTCATCATCGGAAATCATACCTGCAGCCTTGTCGATGGTGCGGATAAACTCGTTGCACATATTTATTTGGAACGAGAAACGCGACATTGCCTCATAAAGCCAGTGGTTGTCAGGGCTCCATGTAGAGAAGTCGAGCTCATCGATACCGGCGTCGTTCCAGTTCTTACCGATAAGAGCCTCATCGGTCGGAAGCTCCTCAAGGTTCCAAAGCTGACGCATGTAAGTACCGGCACCGCCGTCGTCTACAGTGATGTCAGAGCCACCTTGAGGACCAGAAACTACAAGTCCGTTGTAAAGTTGATAGAAGAAGCCCTCATATTCAGCAGCCGAATTGAGTTCGGTCTTGCTGTTCGGGTCGTTTGGCTTCATATCAAGGTCGCCCACACACGAAGGCATAGCCATCATTGAGAATGCGAGGCATCCGTAAGCCAATATATTTCTGAATTTCTTATTCATGTCTGTAACGATTTAATGATTAGAATTGAGCCACAAGACCGAGAGAGAATGTCACAGGACGTGGGTAGATGTTCTTGTCTACACCGCCACCGACTTCTGGGTCAAGACCTTTATATTTTGTGATAACAAATGGGTTTTGAACTGCTCCATACAGACGCAGACGGAGGTTGTTGTTCAAAAGAGTAGGCCATGTGTAGCCGAGCGTGATGTTGTCGCAACGCACGAAGCTTGCGTTCTGCACGAAGTAGTCGCTTGTGCCTTGAGTCAAGTTGATTTCTTTAAACAGCTGAGTGTCTGCCATCAAGTTGCTGACTGGGAGAGACGCTGTAGAAGAAATCGAAGAGTTGCCAACCTGAACATCGTTGAACACGTAGTTGCCGATGCTTGCGCGCAATGCGAAACCGAAATCCCAGTTCTTGAAGTTGAACGTGTTGGTCCAGTTCATTGTCACCTTAGGATCCTTGCTGTGGTACATGTACTTATCGTCAGAGTTGATCACGCCGTCACCGTTGCGGTCAACAAACATACCTTCGATAGCCTTGCCGTTCTCATCGTAAACCTGCTCGTAAACATAGAAGCTGCTTGCAGGATATCCCACTTTGTGAGCAAGCACTGTACCGCCTGTACCTGCAGAGATACCGTCGCCGGTAGCAACGAAGTAATTCTTGTCGTCGCCCTTGAGCAGTTTTGTAATCTTGTTCTTGTTCCAAGCCACGTTGTAAGAAGTTGTCCAAGTGAAGTTCTTCTTTACAATTGGACGGGCAGTGATTGCGAATTCAACACCGATGTTCTCCAACGAACCGATGTTGGCGTTCATTGCGTTGGTAAGGTTTGAACCAGCGTCGACAGTCACCCAGTTCAACAAGTCTTCAGTGTTGCGCTTGTAGAAGTCGATGCTTGTAGTTACACGGTTGTTAAGGAATGCCATGTCGATACCGGCGTTCCAAGTAGTTGTCTCCTCCCATTTAAGGTCGGCGTTGTAACCGTTGGCTTTGATAACAGTAATCCAGCCGCCGTTTCCGTCTGGATAGCGGTATTGGTCCTTACCAATCATATAAACCGGCAAATAAGGGAAGAAGTCGTCGCCGAGGTCCTGCTGACCGGTGATACCCCAGCCTGCACGGATCTTGAAGTCGTTCATCACGCTCTTTGCGCCCTTCATCCAAGGCTCTTCAAGCAAACGCCAAGCGAGAGCCAACGATGGGAATGTACCCCAACGGTGCTCTTCGGAGAAGCGGCTTGTTCCGTCCTCACGCACTGTGACAGTGAGCAAGTAGCGGTCGAGCAGAGAGTAGTTTACACGTCCGAAGAAAGATACCAACTGGTTCTGTGAGCCAGAGTAGTTTGTAGCCACACCCTGATATTTCTCACCGGCATACTCTCCGCTTGTTGCATAGCTGTAATCGTGACCGATGCGGTGGAATTTCTGCCAAGAGTAACCACCGGTAATGTCGAAGTTTGAGTTGATGCTCTTCACGTCCTTCTTATAGTTAAGGTAGAAGTCGAGAAGAAGGTTGTATTTCTCCTGCCATTCAAACTTTGTAGTTTCTGCGCCGTCGTGGATAATTGAAGTGCTTCCGTCAGAGTTCTTGATGGTGTAGCCTCCTTTCCAAGCCATTGGAGAGTTTGCTCCGGTAATGTTTGTAACGTCCGACTTGCTGTAGTCGTAACCGAGGTTCAAGTTTGCGTGCAAGTCGCGGAGGAACGGCATTGCGAGGTCGAGCTGCAAGTTGCCGATGCTCTGCCATACTTTAGAGCGGCTGTCGTAGTCCTGAATCAACGCCACCGGGTTGAGAGCCTTCAATGTGTTGATTGACGCACCTGGGTCGTTAGGACCGGCAACAGATGTGTTGACGTATGTTGTCCAACCGTTGAAAGCGTTGCCGTCAGGGTTCTTCACAGGAAGTGTCGGGTTGAAACCGATTGAGTTGCCAAGTGCCGATCCGTCATAGAAACGGTTGGCTACGTAGGCACCTTTAAGATTGAGGTTGACTGCCAACAAGTCGTCGAAGAACTTAGGAGTCAAGTTGACGCCGAGAGTGACGCGGTCCATCTTTGAAGTCTTGATGATACCGTTGTTGCCTGTGTAGGCAAGGCTCACACGATAAGGCAGACATCCAACGGTGCCGCCGATGCCGAGACTGTAATCATGTGAAACAGACGTGCGGAGAATTTCCTTCTGCCAGTTTGTGTTGTATGTGCCAAGTGCCTGTGCCTGTGCCGACTCTGCTCCATAATAATTGTTGATGAAAGAACGGAACTCGTCGCCTGTCATCATGTTCACGTAGTTGCGTGGAGTGTTGACATAAGCATTGGCAGTGAAGTTGATTTGTGGTCTGCCTTTCTGTCCTTTCTTTGTAGTGATGATGATGACACCGTTTGATGCACGCGAACCGTAGATTGCTGTTGCCGACGCATCCTTGAGGATTGTCATGTTCTCGATGTTCTCAGGCGATACAAACGACAATGGGTTGCTCGAACCGAGTGTTCCCTTTGTGTCCATAGGCACACCGTCGATCACGATCAACGGGTCGTTGGTTGCGTTCAAAGAAGCACCACCACGGATACGGATTGTAGCGCCGCCTTCAGGCTGGCCACCGTTTGATGTGACAACCACACCAGGAGCGGCTCCAACGAGGAGGTCTTGTGCGGAAGTTGCAAGACCGGCTTCGATTTCGTCCGGTTTCAAAGTAGAGATGGCGCCAGTGGCGTCTTCCTTCTTCACTGTACCGTAACCGATAGCCACAACTTCGTTGAGCACTACGCTGTTGGTTTGAAGTTTTACTGTTAATTTGTTGCGGCCGTCAACATTAACGTTCTGTGTCTTGTAGCCCACATAAGTGACTTGCAGAACAGCGTTCTTGTCAACGTTCAACACGAAATTTCCATCGAAGTCGGTAGCGGTTCCCGCTTTCGTCTTCGAATCAACAACACTGGCACCAATTATTGGTTCGCCATTTTCATCGATGACCGTACCTTGTACAGCCATTTTCTGTGAAAACGCAGGCAGCGCAAACAACATCGCCATAAGCAACGTGATAAGTCCCCTACGATTCAACTGAAAACTAAAGCTCTTCATTCAAGAATTGATTAAGTTTTACATAGGTATTTAATAATCTCAATTTATTCTCTATTGTGCATATCGTTATTGCAGATTCAAGGCATAGATCCTGCGTTATTCTTCTTTTAAGGTAGATCTTAATACTCCATTGATTACATACAACAACAATAATACGCTTGCAAAACTACAACTATTTTTCTGAGAAAATAAATTTTTAAGCGGTATTTTCTCGTTTAACAAGAGTTAATGTTGTTTTTAACAAAAAGCAGGAAAGAAACACCTGCATGTCTCTCCCCTGCCGTTATGTTTTCGCCCGACGGTTGTCAATAAGTAAGGATCTGCAACCCGCGTTCGGTCATCAGGAACGTGTGCTCCCACTGCGCCGACGGCAACTCGTCGTCGGTCACTACGGTCCAACCGTCTTCCTCGTCGACAAACACCTGCCATTTGCCCATGTTGATCATCGGCTCGATGGTGAATACCATACCCGGCACGAGAAGCATTCCCGTTCCCGGACGGCCAAAGTGCAACACCTCAGGCTCTTCGTGAAACTCCAGTCCTACGCCGTGTCCGCAAAGGTCGCGCACCACAGAGAACCCGTTCTTTTTGGCGTGGCGCTCGATAGCGTGTCCGATGTCGCCGACAAAGCCATAAGGCTTTGCCGCCTTCATGCCCAATTCAAGGCATTCCTTTGTCACACGCACAAGCTTTTCCTTCTCCGGCGTGGTTTTCCCGATTATGAACATGCGGGAGGCGTCGGAATAGTATCCGTCGAGAATCGTCGACACGTCGACATTGATGATGTCGCCTTCCTCGAGGATTTCGTCCTCCGACGGAATGCCGTGGCAAACCACCTCGTTGATCGACGTGCACACGCTCTTAGGGAAACCCTCATAGTTGAGCGGCGCCGGGATGGCTCCATGGTCGACAGTGTAGTCATAAACCAGTTTGTCGATTTCCGCCGTGCTCATTCCGGCATGTATTTCCTTTTCCACGAGGTCGAGCACTCCGGTGTTGATTTTTCCGCTGCGGCGGATACCCTCAATCTGTTCTGGTGTCTTTATGAGTTTCGGCGACGGCACAAGGTGTCCGTGCTCTTGATAAAACAAAATCTTGCGGTCCATGTCCGTAAGTTCCTTGCCCTTAGGCACAATCCAATTACGTCTGTATCTCATTGCTTCGAATTGTTAAAATGTCAAACCCGGCAGACCTAAAAAAACAGCCTGTCCGCAGTCCGCAAAATTATACATTTAATTGCTGGCTCGCAAAAAAGAGCCCCTTTTTCCGCGCCCGCAACTATTTTTTATGCCGTTTGTCGCGGCAATATTGCCGCGGTGTGATTCCGTGTTTCTTGATAAAGGCGCGCCGAAACGTGCTGAGCGAATTGAAACCCACCGTTGTGGCTATCTCATCCTGCGTCATGGAGCAGTCGCCGCCGGCAAGCATCGCCTCCGCATCGGCAATGCGGTAGCCGTTGACAAAGTCGCAGAAATTAGTGCCGAGCGTATTGTTGAGCCATGCCGACAAATAGCTGCGGTTGGTGCCTATCTCGCGTGCCAGCTGGCTTACCGACAAATCGTGGTTGCGGTGCAGTTTCTTTTCAACAAACAGTGCCTCTACCTCCGCGCTGAAGTCGGGCATACCTTCCAGCGCCGGCTGCTTTTCCGACATAATCTGCCTCACTTCGTCAATGCTACGCCCAACCTTGCGGTAATGATGGTTGACCACAGCCCAAACCACCGTGACAATCACGATATATGCGATGTTGGAAATGCTCGACTCAACATAGCACGAATATATCCAAGCCGCCAGCACCGACAGAAACATCGCTATCGCCCGCCACATCCACCGCTTGTCGGCCGACGAGAAGTTTTGCCGCACGATGTAGTGGTAGCGTTTTGTCAGCACGGCGATGCGCACCGCCCATATCAGACAGTAGACTGCCATACCAACGATGTTGATGTCAAAGAAGATGTCGTTTGCCGTCACGATGTAGAGCACTAGCATCAGCAGATAGAATGCCGAATTCTGCACGATGCGCGACCACGTTATGTAGATTGGCGACAAGAGCTCGACCACGAAAAACACGCATGTGAACACCGCCGACATGTCAACAAGCAGCAACGTGCGGTATAGGTGTCGATGCAATTGCGTGTCGATACACGAATAGATTGGATCCTTCAGCACCAGCAAGAACCAAAAAGCCATTATCGCCGCTGCCGTGCGGTAGAAGCGCTGCTCACGGCGGTGGCGGAAGTATGTCGCACTCTCATAGATGAAATATGCGCTGCAAAGCCCGTATACGAAGTTTTCGGCGGTGCCGAGAAATACTGCTGTGTCCATACTGAGGTTTGGAGGGAAAAAGACAGGCACACAACAGGTTGTTTCTCCACCCGTATATGCCTGTCCTATATTGTAACGTATTGTCTAAGCGTTATTTGCCGGCATACTTGGCTGCCTGCTCAGCAATCAGCTTAGGATCGTCGAAGTAGTTGATTCGCATTGCACGGCGCACATCGGCAAGAGTCTCGGCAGCCACTGCGCGTGCCTCCTCACTGCCTCGGCGCAGAATCTCGAACACGCCGGGGATATCCTGTTCCCATTGTTTGCGACGTTCGCGAATCGGAGCGAGCTCTTCCTCAAGCACACTGATGAGAATCTTCTTCACCGTGCCGTCGCCCACGCCTCCGGCGCAATAACGGTCCTTCAAATCCTGAAGGCTCTCGAATTCCGAGCAATGACGTTTGAATTTCTCATCGGTGCAGAATGCGTCGAGATATATGAACGGGCAGTTGCCCTCAAGGTGTCCGGGGTCGCTGATGTTGAGATGGAGAGGGTCGGTATACATGCCTTTCACCTTCTTTGCAACATCTTTTGATGTGTCGCTGAGGTAGATGCAGTTGCCGAGCGACTTGCTCATCTTTGCCTTTCCGTCGGTTCCCGGCAGACGCAGGCAGGCAGCGTTTGTAGGCAGCAGGATTTCCGGCTCAACAAGCGTCTCGCCGTACACGTTGTTGAAGCGTCCCACGATTTCGCGGGTCAATTCAATCATCGGCTCCTGGTCCTCACCGGCAGGCACTGTGGTGGCGCGGAAAGCGGTGATGTCGGAAGCCTGGCTCACCGGATAGCAGAAGAATCCCACAGGGATGCTCGTCTCGAAGTTGCGCATCTTGATTTCCGTCTTCACCGTAGGGTTGCGCTGCACGCGCGACACTGTCACAAGGTTCATATAATAGAATGCCAGCTCTGTCAGTTCCGGAACCGCCGACTGCACGAAAATCGTAGTCTTGGCAGGGTCCAATCCCGCCGACAGATAGTCGAGCGCAACCTCAACGAGGTTTTGGCGGATTTTCTCTGGATTGTCGGCATTGTCGGTAAGTGCCTGAGCGTCGGCAATCATCACAAAAATTTTGTCGTACTCACCTGAGTTCTGCAGCTCAACGCGACGTCGCAGCGAGCCTACGTAGTGACCAAGGTGAAGTTTTCCTGTAGGGCGGTCGCCCGTAAGTATGATTTTTCCCATAATATTCTGATTGCTTTTATGTTAGAACAAATATCCTACTCCAACGTTGAAGTATATCGGATACATGCTGAATGTTATCGTCTTGAAGCTTTCGGGGAAAGCCGAATTCAATCCCCACGAAAGGTCGGCATAGAGTTTCAGATGCTTGAACGCTTCCCAGTCGACTCCGGCTTGAAGTCCCCACTGAAATTTGCGCAGCTCGTCGGAGAAGTCGTAAGTTGCCGTAGCATCGCCTGTAAACACTGCCTTTTCACCCGTCGGATCGCCGTTGCGCAGATATCCGTCGTAAACCACTCCGTCAAACTTGCCCTCGATAAGGTATGACAGGAACACTCCGAGTTTCAGGTTTGTGCGCGGATGCACCTTATATGCAGCCTGCACCGGGAACGTCAGGAATGCGTTGCGCACCGACGTTTTCACGCCGCCAGTCCATCGGCCGCTCGCAATGGCGCCCTCGCTGAGGATTTCCATACCGTAGTTTTTCACGCGGGCGTCGGTCTCCATATTCTTGTTTTCAAGCTTCACGCCCACAAGCAAGCCCCACTTCTCGTCGAAAAACTTAGTGAAGTCCGACTCCACAGAGAAACCCATCGATGGTTTGTAGCTCTTGATTTCGCGGATTTCAACAGGCAGCGGAATCGGCGATGTGCCGCCAAGATTGTAGCCGGCACGCAGTTCGATGTTCCAACCTTTCAGTGCTGCGTTGATGATTTTCTGCGTGCGGCTCTGCTGAGCCGACAATTGCGCGGGCAGAAATGCCAGCGCCACGATAATTGCGGATAATATGTTTTTTTTCATTTTTTATTCAAGTTTATTCGTGTGTGACTTTCAGATTACGCACATCAAGCGTGCTGCCCACAGAGCCGCGGAAATAGTCGCCCTCCGCACTTGACGCAATCACGATGCCCAGCTTGTAGCGTCCTTTTGCAAGCAACGCTTTGTCGACAACCTTGTTGTAGGCGCTGTAGTCGAATGTGATTTCAAACTTCACCCAATCGTTGTCGCCAAGCCCCGTCACGCGCGCATCGGTGAGATTAGCGAGAGCCACCATGTTTGGATGCATGAAATCATTGTAGTGCACGTTGCTGTCGATATATGTCACCTCATCGTCGGTCAAAAAGTAGATGGCATAGATTGAGAAGATGTCTGTACGTCCTACGACGGGCTTTCCCTTCTCATCGGTAAACGTCTCGCCTGCCTCATAGCGGTATTCGCCCGAAAGCGTCAACGGCTTGTAGTGATAAGGCTCGCCGAATTTGGTTGCCTCACGCGGAGCTGAGATGGCATTGCCGAGGTCGAACTCGCCCTGGAATATGTTGCCTGCGGCAATAGGCATTCCCACCATGGAACCAAACCCTCCGGTGGAACGTGTCACCAGACGGATGAACTCAGGCTGGGCGTATTTGTCGCCAAGCATAAAGTTAGCCACATTTTCGCCATCCACGCTCAATGTCGTTCCTTCTTTGTAGACGGCGGTTGTGGGGAAGAACTCCCAAATATGGTCCTTATATTGAGTCTTTCCATACTTTGCCTTGGCAGCCTTGTCGGCTTCGCCACACATCACGAATCCCGGATTGCCCGACGCCCAAGCCATCAGGAAGTTGCCGTTGTTGTCAATTTCGTTGAAGATTGAATATTTCTTCGTAGGGTCAAGCTCCACTTTGTTGAATCGGTACTCATCCGGCTTCAGCTGCTGCACCACCTGCACACGGTAGGTCTTATGCCATTCACCGTCCTGCGAGGTCACGGTGTAGTTCACCGTGTGGTCGTCGGCATTGAGGAAGTCCTGCACCGAGCCGCTTGCCGGCGATATCGTCGCGCCCTCAGTCAATGTAAACACAGGAGCGAGAGCCGAGATGTCGGCTTCCGGCTGCACGTTGACCGTAACACGGTCGTTGGTAATTTTAGGATCCGACATAACGACTTCTGCCGGAAGCGAGCACGTAAGGATGTCGCACTCGGTGTTGAGTGCCTCGTCCTGGATGCATGATGTGGCTGCAAGCACTGTCGCCGCGACAACCACTGTTTTATATACAAAATTCATAATAATTCATTAATAATGGTTGCAAAGTTACTGAATTTATTCCATTTTGCTGCAACAGTGAATTTTTTTATTCCGAAAATGTTGTGTAAGTTTGCATAAAAGGTTATAACAGGACTACATTTATGAAATTTATATCTTGGAACGTCAACGGGCTTCGCGCCTGCGTTGGCAAGGGCTTTGAGGAGTCGTTCAACGCTCTCGACGCCGATTTTTTCTGCCTGCAGGAGACAAAGATGCAGGCTGGTCAACTCGACTTGCAGTTTGACGGCTACCGCTCCTACTGGAACTATGCCGAGAAGAAAGGCTACTCCGGCACTGCCATCTATACCCGCCACGAACCGCTGTCGGCGGCATACGGCATCGGCATTGCCGACCACGACACCGAGGGCCGAGTGATAACGCTTGAATACGACACGTTTTACCTTGTGACGGTCTACGTGCCAAACTCGCAGGACGGTCTGCGCCGTCTGGATTACCGGATGTCGTGGGAAGACGATTTCCGGGCTTATCTGAAAGGGCTCGACAGCAAGAAGCCCGTGGTGGTGTGCGGCGACATGAATGTGGCGCATCGCGAAATCGACCTTAAAAACCCGAAAACCAACCGCCGCAACGCCGGATTCACCGATGAGGAACGCGGAAAGATGACAGAACTGCTCGACGCCGGATTCACCGACACGTTCCGCCACTTCCATCCCGACACGCCCGACATATATTCGTGGTGGTCGTATCGCTTCCATGCCCGCGAGAAGAACGCAGGGTGGCGCATCGACTATTTCCTCACGTCGGCACGCCTCGACGACAAGCTGCAAGATGCAAAAATACACACCGAGATTTTCGGCTCAGACCATTGTCCCGTGGAGGTCGACATTGATTTGTAGACCGATGGTTAAAAAACAGAGAGACTGTCTAACAACCAAAAGTTAGGCAGTCTCTATTTTATACACAAAATCTGAAGATTTAGGCTGCATTTGCCACTAATGATATAAATTTTGGGTAAAAGCTTATATCAGGGCTCGTATAAAGTTGTTTCGCTGTTCCTGAAGACAAAAATTTGTCAAAAAAAGAGGATTTTGCCCATGCTTGGGCAAGTTTCCTCAGATTATGGGCAAGCGCTTTCAGGCCGAAGTCGATTTTCGCTCCGGTCAGCCCCTTGAGTCTGAGTCGTCTGAACCTGCCGCATTCCTTTATCTGGCCGAACACTGCTTCCGGTTCTATAGGACGGTTGCTCCTATGTTTTATTCCCTGTTCGCTTGTAAGAAGCTCTCTTGCCCTGGCTTTATAATCGTCAAGTGTGTGGTTCACTTCTATCTGTCGGTCGCGTTTGGATTTATGACATTGTCCTCTTAACGGACAACCTTCGCACCTGCCGGCTCTGTAAACGCTGACCGTCTGTTGGTAACCACTTGCAGTATAGCGTTTTTCCTGACGGATGAATTTCAACTTCTGTCCCATCGGGCAGACATAGAAGTCGTCATCGGGATTGTAGAAAAGGTTTGACACTCTGAAAGGATTGTTTCGGTAGCTGCGCCGTTGCTCGACATGGAACATGTTGTATTTGACATACGGAGTCATGCCGTTGCTGAACATGTACTCGTAGTTCTCCTCTGAGCCGTAACCGCTGTCGGCAACGATTTCCTCACTTTGCATACCGTATCGGGCTTTGAACGATTCCAGATAGCTGATCATCGTGAGGGTATCGGTATGACGCTGATAGATACCGAAGTTGGTTATGAATTGGTTTTCAGTGGATATCTGTATATTATAGCCGGGTTTTAGCTGGCCGTTGAGCATGGCGTCCTCTTTCATGCGCATGAACGTGGCATCGGGGTCGGTCTTGGAGTATGAGTTGCGGGAACCCATGGTTTCGAGCTGCTCTTTATATCGGTTCATCCTCGGCACAGAGTCCGTCTCTATCTGTTTCAGGGCCTTGCGTTCTTCCTTACCCAGGTTATCTGCATCAACCTTTTCCTTGATGCGTTCAACCCTTTTGGTAACTTCTTCAGCCGTAAGTTCCTCAGGCACTGGATTCTCCTTATCTTCAATAGCGTGGTTCTGTTCTATCTGTCTGAGCAAAGCCTCTGTTTTCGCCTTGAGTCGGGCATCGTATTTCTCAACCGAACCACGCCATACAAACGTGTACTTGTTGGCTACCGATTCTATCTTTGTCCCGTCGATATACTGCACTTTCAACGACACAAAGCCTTCTTCATGGAGTAGCCTGACCACTTGTGTAAACACTACCCCAATTCGGGATAAAATAGCGATTAGTTGCATGTGAAG
>UMHT01052353.1_pt1 | contig 29868 bp, 19 predicted proteins | sample 1965601 | NCBI WGS metagenome assembly UMHT01 (sample SAMEA4836105, study PRJEB28245) | human gut metagenome | biome: gut microbiome; material: fecal sample | place: Denmark | collected 2008 | reverse complement strand
AAAGTAACTTGGGCAGCAGTATTGACAGGAGCGTCAATCTTCTTTGCACTTGTACCACCATCATACTCCAAATAGATGTCACCTGTGATGCCTGTGATATCACCAGACTGTGCACCATTTCCATTATTTAAGATGACATTGAAATTCTCTACGCCATCGAAAGAGTAAGTCCAGTAATTAGCACCATCAATCACTACAGGACCGTCCATTACCTTACCAGGCCATGCACCTGTCAAGTCTTTGCCGTCAGCACCTGTTGTCCAAGCATGGATGTGAGGAGCATTAGTAGCCTTTACAGTTACCGTAACAGAAGCATTAGGGTCAACTTTCTTATAAGTGGCAGAACCAGTCTTTTCCTTGCCGTCAGAGCTTGAGGCACTCCAAGTCACAGTCTTAGTGTCATTGAAGTTCATACCTTCACCGATAGTGAAGGTGACAGACTTACCAGGGGTCAAATCTACCTTATTCTGTCCCTCTATCTGGTACCAACCAGACACTGCGTCTTCTGAGAGTGTAGCGGTAACTGTTACCGTGTTGGTACGGAAAGAGCCTCCAGCAGGAGAAAGACTAACGCTTGCAGGCTGAATAGGAGCCTCCTCAATCCAAGTCGTACCAGCCTCTTCCTGACCGTCATAAGTCTGATCACCCTGGTGCTGGGCTGCAGAAGCGTAGATGAAAGCACCATCCTCAATGAGCTTGCCGCCCTTCCAGTCTTTCACGAGTACGCGAACCTGACCCTGATTATTAGGAGCATCAACAGTGATAGTAGAACCTGTGTAAGTCTTGCCTGTTACCAAGTCTGTATAAGTACCAGCTGGGCAATCTGTGAAAGTAGCACCACCATTGAGGGCTACGAGTGCATAACTTTCCTTATAAGCACGCTTGAAAGCGATACCACCATTGGCAGTACAACCATCTGTAGTCCACTGACCCTTGCGGAGAGCAGGAACAGCCTGACGAATCTTGTTCAGACGGATGAGGTGCTGAGCCACATCGTGATTCAAAGTAGCTGCCACGTTACCTGAAGCTTGATATTCACCGAAGTCTGATGCTTCTACATCACCTGTGATATAACCACCGAAGTAAGCACGACCGGTGTTAGAAAGAGGACCATTAGGACCTTTATCAATTACTACACCACGACGGAAACCTACCTCAGAACCATAGTAGATACATGGAATACCACGGAAGGTAAACAAGAGAGAGAGGTTCTCAGCCCACTGAGCATCTGTACCACCGAAACGGTTGGTATCGTTAGGACCTGGACTATAGTCATGGCTATCTACATATACTACATTGTAAGTAGCGTCATTATAGCACTCATCGCCGCTTGCCAATCTGAAAGCCTGTTCGGCAGTGTTGTAACTGTAGTGCATTGGGAAGTCAATGACGTTGAATCCACTGTTCTGTGAGTAATCTGGTTCATGCCATGCACCATTGATCATCTTTGCATTTTGGCTCTTTGGAGAACTCGTCTCCTCCAAGCAAAGCTGTTGTGGACCCACTGGCTCAGCACCCTCAGGAAGCACCTGACTATCCCAGTAGCTTTGGCTTCCATTCCAATCATTAAGCAAGGACTGATCCGACTTCCAGGTATAGAAGTAGCAAGAGAGGTTTTGCTGGCCTCTGTAGGTTACATCGTTCATACGTGTACAAACCTCACCATACATAAAGAAAGGTGCCTTGTTCAATCGCTTGTCCTCGTACTTCTTACCGAGGGCTTCAAATTCAGGGATGAACTGCTTGTTGAATGTCAAGCGGGAGATGTGGCCGGATGTATCGATACGGAAACCATCCACACCCATCTTGATAAACTGACCATAGCAATCTACGAGATACTGAGCCACATAGTCATTCTCTGTGTTGAGATCCACACAGTCACCTGCAATCTGACCCATCCAACGGCTTGGGTCGTCCCAGTTCCAGTTGTTGGCTGTATGATGCCAATAGTTATGTACATCGTGGTTATTGCCATCTGTATTCTTCATCAGGGCAAGACGACGCTGATACTGTATCTTTACATTGTCCAAATAATCGTTGCCCAACATGTTCTCATCAGGAATCATACAAGCATCGATGTAAGCTTGGTTACGAAGATGAGTATCACGATCGAACATCTTGCAGAGCTTCTCCTCACCGAAGTTACCAGTGTGGTTGAGCACGATATCGAGGATAATCTTGATACCCTTAGCGTGAGCCTTGTCGATGAGTTCCTGGAACATCACGTCACCACTCTTGCTGCCGTCACCGCTCTGATAGCGGCAGTCAACCTTAGAGAAATCCATGGCATGATAGCCGTGGTAGTCATAACCAGAGGCGTTCTGAACGACAGGCGTAATCCAGATGGCTGTGAAACCTAACGCCTTGATGTAGTCGAGCTTGTCGATCACACCCTGGAAGTCACCTCGCCAACAAGGGTCCTTGGTACTCTTCTGCGCTTCCTGGTTGTCCCAGCAGAGCACATTGTTAGCAGGATCACCATCGTAGAAACGTGTGGTAATCATGAAATAGATACTTTCGTCTCGGAAGTCTGTACGATTAGATGTGAAGACATCCGTCGCCATCGACTGCATTGAGACCAGAAGGAACAGCAATGCCGTCCAAAGCTTCTTTGTAAACCTTCTCATAAATTGTGTTGTTAAGTTAAGATATTTAGTTATTGTTCGCAAATATAATAACAAAAGGTGTAAACAGCAAATAAACAAGCACGTAACTCACTTTTTTTACATGCAATCGATTGCACCAGAACGTAAAATATGATTGCGCAATCGATTGCATAGAATCTTTCAAAGATTTCCGCCCAAAAGTTTGCATAATTAAAAACCTCTCTTAGACCATGAAGTAATGGTTTAAGAGAGGCTAAGTTTCTCTATCTCACTTTCTGACAAGTCTGTCATTTGCATAACTGTTTCCATATGTATCTATAGAGTTTTTAACATCACGATAAGCCTTCAAACTATCCTCATATTCTTTCATCCTTTTTATATTGTTTTTCTGAAAGTTCAGCCCAGTTCAGGCTTGTTCCCTCAATTTCTGAATTTCCTCCAGTGGAAGTTCGGTAGCTGTTGATACTTGCTCTTCAGAAAGACCCATTGAAAGAAGGCGGCGAGCTGTGGATTGCTTTTCTTTTTCCATTCCTTCAGCAAGACCTTTTTCCATTCCTTTCGCCATTCCTTCCGCCATACCTTCTTCACGCCCCTTTTCCAAAGCCGTATCTATAGAGTTTTTGACATCACGATAAGCCTTCAAACTATCCTCATATTCTTTCAACTCTGTTGGGGTGAACTTCGCAATCTCGGCCTCCTCAAAGAGTTTAGTAAACACTTTCTCTTTCAAGGCAGCAGGACGCTTATCCAATCGGGAAAGGTTTTTCAATACATACAACCACTTATCATAAAGCGTGTCAAGCTCCTCCTCTGTCTTATTGAACTTTGCTATCTCAACATACTTGAAAGAAAGTTTGTCATTAAAAACCTTAAAAGTCTTCTTATCAAGCAAGCCTACATCATGGTTGATATCATTCTTGTCAAATGCCTCTTCTTCCAAGTCGAAGTTCAGCAGAGCAACTGTATATACATGTTCAAGTTTGAAGTTCCATTCTGCCCCTTTTGGAGCCTGCTCACGGATAGGGAAAGTAGAATAGAACAAAGAACGATCCTTGAAATACTTCTGATAAGCATTCTGCATTTCAACGATGAACTTTTCACCATGCTCATTTTCGCAATAAACATCAAAGATGGCCTTGCGCTCGGCAAAGACATCACCAACGTGCTCACTATTCAAGTACTTCACATCCTTAATGACCTGAAAACCATCAAACAGTGAATTCAAGAAATTGATGAGCAAATCCTTGTTAGGCTTTGTTCCAAAGATACGCTTAAAACCGAAATCGGTAAGCAAGCTAATATATCGTTCTTCTATCCGTCTCATATCCATCTCCTTTTAAAACGTTTAACTGAATTGTGATGCAAGGTTATAAAAAGCGAAGTCCCACCGTGGTACGCATCGTTGAGAGGCGTGGTGGGATTTGTTGTTGCAAAAATACAATTTAAATTCGAATTCTCCAAATATTTTTCGGAATTATTCTTATTTTTCAAAAAATCAAGACCACAACCGCACTATCTTCACTACGATCTCCATAAAGGTTCGTTTTCCCAACCTTGCAGGAACCCCATGGCATTCATGTCAACTTCTGGATACCGTGACAGTAAATCTTTGAAGTTAGTACATAACTCATTTTGAGAATCAATGGCATTAAGCCAATACAACTATCCAAAGAGGAAAGATTCTCAGCATACTTATGCTTATCAATAGCCAAATCGGGATTGATAAACAAAAAAGTTCCGCCCTGGTACGCTGTTCTACGGGAAGCGTGGCGGATTCTAGTGCTGCAAAGTTACTATTTAAATTTGAATTCTCCAAATATTTTTCAAGAAATCTTTTAGAAGACAGGGAATTTAACAAAATAGAGAAGAAAAAGATTTAAAATCACTCCACTCGACACCACGCCCCATCCCCCTGCACTAACAACCTGCTAAACGAAAAACGAGGATTGCATCCCTGCAACCCTCGCCTAACTTTAGTAAAAGATGATTAATAAAAGTTTGTTATATAAACTCTGTATATTTTTGTTTCAAACTCATTTCATCCGAATTTTCACTTAATCCCAGAGCGACTTGCTGCTGGAATTAGATTCTGACTTATCCTCCTCGTCGAAATCGTAATCCCAAGAAGAGAAGTCGTGCTTCTTGGAATCCCCTTCTACGAATTGTCCTCCGCTTTCCTTACCAAGAAGCGGTTCATTACTTATACGAACAACCGACATTGTCGGTCTAATATATATATTCTTCATGACTAATGCATTTAATTATTTTACAATAACCTTCTTCCCATTGTGGATATAAATACCCTTCACAGGATGAGCAACCTCAATACCTTGCAGATTATAGTATTTATCATTATTCAAATTCTCTGTCTCCAACTCTTTGATACCAGTAACTTCATTACCATCAACTAAATCATCGAAGACCAAAGCCATTTTTGCTAATTGAACAGGCGAAATATCATCTTCATATTTATTGCCCAGCAACTGACCGTTATAGTCAATAAATCCATAGGTATCACCTACTCCATTACCAACTTCCGCATTGGCTGGAATACTTAAATAAGCCTTATTAGCTCCAGATTTACCGTTGGCTGTCAAACGGAAGAAACCGATATAATCTTCTTGAGTATCTTGATCTCCAAGACTCTTATGGTAATTTGTGCTATAATAATTGCCCAAGCCGAAATAACGATAGGTTATCTTACCAGACTCAACCTTAACATTACCCAAATCGTTTACTGCCGTTACAGTTGGAACAAGATAGTTATTCCACTGGTCACCAGCTTTTTTATATACAGCAGCCTTAGTCCAAACATCACGATAATCGCCACCAGACTCAACTGACTCTTCAGTTCTCTCCAACAAAGAGAAAGCTAACTGTTGACCATCTGTATAAGTATTATTACCAGCAGGAACTTCACCAATCAAAACAACACCTACTTTAGCAGGAACGTATTGCAATTGACGCAGATAAACCTTTCCTTGAGTATAAATATCATCGACCTTAGTTGGCTTCTCATATTTATAAACCTCATAGATCTTAACATTGTCATTATCAGGATTCATCGGTTTACTATTACTATAAGTACGGATAAACTTACCTGTACGATATGTGAGATATATATCCTTAGATTCTGAACCCGTGATGGTGTATGCATGTTTAGCCACATAACCGTTTCCATCTTCTGTCTCTAAGGTACGGGTAAACAAACGAATGGTCCACTCACCTGCAGGGCGGTTGAAAATCATATCGCCGTGTGTTCCTGCACCATCTCTTTTATCTGCTGTTCCTTCAGTTGTAAAGCCTAATAGGTTAGGGTCTTGCAATGAAGCCTCATGACCTGCCTTTGTATTATCCTTATAAGGAATACGAGCCTGTTCGCCGGGTTCCGTAGAATTCTCACCCCAGTTATATTTCCAATTTCTATTAGCTATGAAACGGAACGTGTTGTCAGCACTCTCACTCTTATCGGTTTTAAAAGTGTATTCCCAGCAGTCCAATATCTTATTATAGGTCATGTCCTTGGCTGCACTTAATTCCCAAGAACCTACAACACCATTACCTACAATTTGGACAGAAGTAATTGGGTCTGGTGTGATTTGAGTTGAATATTTCAGAATCTCACCTCCAATTCCATGGTTTCCAGTCTCATTTGCAACAGTATTATGTCCTTTCGATGGATTGTACTCTAAGACCATCGTCTTTGTTTCATTGTAAGTAAAGCCTGGCTTTTTACTTGGGTAAAGTTTGGTATAATTATCTTTCTCAGAGCCATCTACGTCCGTTGTCGGGTCTAAGCCACCATTTCCTTGCAGATACAATTTCTGTGTTGTTTTGAGCGGGTGTCCAACAATATCGTTGTCACATTCTTGCTTCAAGTTACCAACAACAAAACAATAATCACTTGCATCCAAATGGATGTTGCCATAGAAATTGTTGCTACAGCTACGGTCAGCATTTACTACAGCATAAGTAGGATGAACAACCGCATCAGGATCTTTTGTTGGGTCTACCAAGAAATAAGCCATACGCTTAGAGTTGTCATAAGTGACTTTCCAATTTGTAGGAGTACCGGTTGCATCAACAGTGATGGTTATCGTGTAGATACCTGTCTCCTCGAGACCACGAGGAGAGAAAGTCCAATAATTAGTACCAGCAACCAGATTGCCATTTACAGACTTGGTAGCGGCTGTTGGATATGTATTGCTGATTCCAAACCCCGTTCCTCCATTAACAGGACCATAGCAGGTTCCATCAGAAGCATATACCTGTGCTTTTATTGCAAGAGAAGCTGGGATGTCAAATGTGAGAGTTCCGTCACCTTTACTATTGGTAAAACGGAAATATTTCTTATCATAATTTATTTTGTCAAGATCTTCTTCAAAGAAGTTACCAACCAAATAATAGTTGCCATCAGCAACACCTTTCTCTTTTGCAACAACAGTCATCTTTCCATCCTCTGTTACAGACAGAGAATAGATAAAACCTTTAGTCAAAGTCAAAGGAGCAGTTGCATTTGCAACAAAATCCACATTAGTAGTACCAGCTGCAGAAATAGTTTGAGCAGTAGCCAAACCATAAGCTGTACGATCAATAGTAAGAGTAATATTAGCATCAGAAGAAGTTTCGCCACTCAAATCAAGAGTGTACCTTCCATTAGGACCTGTCAGCTCAGAAGAACCATTCAACAATTTAATTACCTTAGTAACAACAGCCTCTTCTGGAACAACAGAGAGTTTACGAGTATATGAATTATCTGTTGAATTATACTGCTCTGTTAAAGTAAATGTATATGTCTTTCCTTTAGTAACATCACAAAACCAATAATTATCAGACATCGACGTACCAGATGTATGTTTTTGATCATTGTATGCTACATCTTCAGGAGTTGAAGTAAGCTCTTTACTCTTTGTGTTACCATCAACATTTGGACACAAAGCTGCTCCAGATGTATAACTAGTATTTACTCTAAAACGAAAATCACCAGTTTGAGTTGCAGTGAAAGTATAAGTGTACTTACCATCACCATCATAATTAAAAATAGAAGATTCATTATTCCACGCACCATCACCATATCCACCTATCAAAGTATATGTATAAGGGGCTTCCTTCTCAAATTCAGACAGAGTTCCCATATCACCCGTAGGCGTAGAAGTGTAAACATGATTATCCTTGACATCAAAACCATCAGCAGTAGTCTGAACTTTTCTATTTTCATTTTGAAAAATTACTTTTGTGAACTTGGAATCAAAGGAATATTTCCATAATTCCACACCTTTACTGGTATGAACTTTAGTACATTCATCAGTTTTATCCCAATCTTTAAAGTGATCACTCGTATTATATACATACGCACGCACAGGTGTACTCCAATCACCCGGACATTGAAAATAGACTGTCAAATCGTCTGCCTTTACCGTTTGCGATATGGACAATAAAGCCCAAACCGCCATTAAAAACGTAAAAAATCTTTTCATCTTTTTCTATGTTAAGTTATTATTTATATGTTGTTCTAAGCTTCTATGAGCAGGTAGATGACCTTAATACTATTCAGTTAGGAATCATCACTTCTTTTAGGAACTTATACGTCATTTTTAACTTTGTCTAATTTTTTTAAGATGAACATGCTTTTAGCAATATCCATTACTTAGTCAGAAACTTTTATTATACTTACTTTATTGCGGCAAAATTAGAAAAAATATCTAAAACCTGTTCACTTTCACCCTATTTTTCTACACTTATTGCAATGCAATCGATTGCACAATCGGCATTTTTTAGCCAATTCCCTTTGTCATTTCGAATAAAATGATTAGCTTTGCAAAAGCAAATAGGCTGATAAGGTATTATCACCAGAAACTTAAAAGAACAAACCATGGCAGAATTGAAATTATATCCAGTAGGAATCCAGACTTTCGAGGAAATCATCACCCGAAATCTGCTGTACGTTGATAAGACGGAATATGTCTATCGCATGACTCATAGCGGTGGCAAACATTTCTTCTTAAGCCGTCCACGCCGTTTCGGAAAGTCACTATTGGTTTCTACCTTTAAGAGTTATTTTCTGGGAAAGAAGGAACTCTTCAAAGGACTCGCTATTGAAAAGTTGGAAAAGGACTGGACGGAATATCCTGTCCTGCATTTCAGCATGGCTGGCGGTAAACACATGGAGAAAGACCAGCTGGAAAGATATTTGGATTTCGAATTGAATAAACTGGAGAAACTTTTTGGTATTGATACTCCACGTCAGGATCCTAATACCCGTTTGGCAGATTTAATTATTAAAGCTTATCAGCAAACAGGCAAGCAGGTGGTTGTACTCATTGACGAGTATGATGCTCCCCTACTTGATGTTGTGCATGAAGATTCTCATTTGAAAGATTTGCGCAATGTGATGCGTAATTTCTATAGTCCTTTGAAAGACTGCGAACCTATGCTTCGCTTTGTTTTCCTGACAGGTATCACTAAATTCTCGCAGTTGAGCATCTTCAGTGAACTCAATAATATTACCAATATAAGTATGCGTAATGATTACGCAGGAATCTGCGGTATTACCAAGGAGGAATTGGAGACTCAAATGTCAGCAGATGTTGATGCATTAGCAGTTAAGATGAATCTAACCCGAATTCAGACTCTTGTTGCATTGCGAGAATTTTATGATGGTTATCACTTTGCTGCCCAGTCCCCCGACATCTTCAATCCATATAGTCTATTGAATGCTATGGCTGCAGGCTGTCTGGATTATTATTGGTTTACTTCTGGCACACCTACCTATCTGATAGAAATGCTTAAGAAATTTCAGGTAATGCCTTCTGATATAGGACGTTGTGAGGCAGACAAATCAGACTTTGACGCACCGACCGAAATGATGGTGTCCATCATGCCTTTACTGTATCAAAGTGGTTATATAACTATAAAAGGATACGACCCTGAAACTGAGCTTTTCACGCTTGATATCCCAAACAAAGAAATCCGTGTTGGATTATATCGTAGTCTCTTACCTAATTATATAGGTATGACTACGCCTAAGGGAGCAACCACCATCGCAAAGATGTCGGCTCTTATTCGCCGTAATGATATGAATGGGGCTTTGCAGATGCTTCAAGCTTTTCTTGCCACAATTCCGTATTGCAACAATGCGGATTCAGAGGGGCATTATCAGCAGATGATGTATGTGATATTCTCTATTCTTGATAATTACGTGGACGTAGAAGTTCGCACTCCGTCAGGAAGAGTGGATATGGTACTGAGAACTGCTACGCATCTCTATCTCTTTGAGTTGAAACTCAATAAGGATGCAGCTGCAGCGATGAAGCAGATTGACCTCAAGGAATATCCTAAACGTTTTGCTCTATGTGGCTTGCCAATCGTAAAGGTAGGCGTCAACTTTGATGTCGCTACACATAATATTACAGATTGGAAAATAGAAGACGTGATGTAAGCCTAAATATTCCGACAAAAACACCTGAGCAGCGAAATGATGCTCAGGTGTTTTTTATATTTGATTATTTTAATCACAGCTGCTCCATATACTGCGCACACATTTCGGCACAGCGCTCTCCATCCACGCCTGCGGAAACGATGCCACCAGCATAGCCGGCTCCCTCACCACAAGGGAAGAGACCCTGGATGCGGACATGCTGCAAGGTTTCACGGTCGCGAACAATGCGGACTGGAGAAGAGGTGCGAGTCTCCGTCGCTATCAGTATCGCCTCATTGGTCAGGAAACCATGCGCATTCTTGCCGAATGTCTTGAATCCTTCCTGCAGACGCTTGCTCACAAATGACGGCATCCAGAAATGAAGCGGACTGGATACCAGACCCGGCGCATAACTGCTCTTAGGCAGGTCGTAACTCAAACGGTTGTTCACGAAGTCGGCCATGCGCTGAGATGGCGCCGTCTGCTTCATGTTGCCCTGCTGCCAGCACTGTTTCTCCAATATCTCCTGGAAATACATCATTTGGAGGGAAGAGTGAGGAGTGAAGAGTGAAGAATCCTCCTGTCTGCGAAGTTCGATTTCCTCCAACACAGCCTGATGATCCTTCACAAATGGCGCTACATCTTCAGGATGCGTCTCCACCACCATGCCCGAATTGCTCCATGCCGTACCACGGTTGCTCGGACTCATACCGTTGACCACAAGCTGTTCCGGCCCCGTAGCTGCAGGAATCACAAAACCGCCCGGACACATACAGAAACTATATACGCCCCTGCCATCCACCTGGGTTACAAAACTGTATTCGGCTGCAGGCAGATACTTGCCACGACCGTTCTTGTTGTGATACTGTATCTGGTCGATGATCTGGGAAGGATGCTCCAGACGGACACCCACCGCAATGCCCTTCGCCTCAATCTCTATCTTGGAAGAAGCGAGATAACGATACACGTCACGGGCACTATGACCGGTAGCCAAGATCACAGGTCCACGGTAGTTTTCCTCCGCACCCGTCTGCAGGTTGACAGCCTCCACACCTATCACCTTGTCGCCCTCCAAGATGAGGCGGGTCATCTTGGTCTGGAAATGCACCTCACCGCCACACTGGAGAATGGTATTGCGCATATTCTCGATGACACGCGGCAACTTGTCGGTACCGATATGCGGATGGGCATCAGCTAAGATATTCGTATTGGCTCCATGCTGACAGAACACATTCAGTATCTTATCCACGCTACCACGTTTCTTGCTGCGGGTATAGAGTTTGCCGTCGCTATAGGCACCTGCGCCACCCTCACCAAAACAGTAGTTGCTCTCACCATCCACCTTCTGGGTCTTGGTGATATTACTGAGGTCTTTCTTGCGCTCACGCACATCCTTGCCACGCTCCAAAACCACCGGTCTGTAACCCAATTCGATGAGTTTGAGGGAAGCAAAGAGACCGCCAGGTCCCTCTCCCACCACGATGACACAAGGCTTACTGCTCACGTCGGGATATTCCGTATGGACATACTGGTCGTCCTGCGGAAACTCATTGATATAGGCACGCACCTTGAGATTGACAAAGATGGTGCGCTGGCGGGCATCGATGCTTCTCTTGAGTACTCTCACCTGGTTGAGTGTTCTCACATCCAACCCCTTTTCCTTGGCGAGATAGCGCTTGATGCCTTCCTCGCTCGCTGCCTGTTCTGGCAGAATTCTGATTTGATATTCCTCGATCATATTATTAGGATTTTCCTTTTTTGATTACACCTCCATGGTAGCCATGACTTCCCATGTATCCAAATTGTACATAGTGAACTTGCCGTCCTCCAAGGTGGCGATGGTAGGAGGATTGCCGCCCTTAGGGAAGGTGATGCTGCCCGTATTGCAGATGGCACGGTCGGAATGCGACAGTTCCCAGAGATGAGAATGGCCGTAGATGATGGCATCATAAGGTCCCTTAGGCATGTTCTCCTTATTATATATATGTCCGTGGGTCAGCAGGTATCGCTTGCCGTCATCCACGAGCAGGGCGTAGGTTTCCATGATAGGGAAATCGAGCAGCATCTGATCTACTTCTGCATCACAGTTGCCACGTACGGCGATTATATGGTCTGCCAGACCATTGAGGCGCTCCACGATGCCCTTAGGGTCGATGCCCTCCGGAATGCGGTTGCGGGGACCGTAGTTGATGATGTCGCCCATGATGCACATCATATCACACTTCTGAGCCTCATAGAAGTCGAGTGCCCGTTCTAATGCTGGCAAACAGCCATGTATATCCGAAAATAAGAGGTATTTCATATTTCTTCTTTCCTTTTGATTTCTATTATTTTGATGCGATTCTGTCACTGTTGATCCATTGTGACGGATAACGTGATGCAAAATTAGGAAAAAAACGACAAACAGCCAAGATTTCAAGCCAAGAAGTCTGTTAACAATACAAAAAACCGTTGGGCATCATGAGGCAACTCATGAGCGCAACGGCTTTTATTTTATCATCTTTATCCGAAGTTATCATACATGATGCTCTCAGGATCTACTCCCAGAGAATCCAGATAATCGGTTACGGTCTTGATCAGCATTGGAGGTCCGCAGAGATAGTACTCGCAATCCTCTGGTGCCTCGTGATCCTTCAAGTAGGTATCACGGATGCAGTTAACAGCAAATCCCTCGTAGTACTTCACGCCCTGAGCATCTGCCACTGGGTCCTTGCGGTCCAATGAAAGATGGAAGTGGAAGTTAGGGAATTCCTTCTCAAGCTCCCAGAAGTCTTCCAGGAAGAAGGCCTCACCCAACGCACGAGCACCATAGAAGAAGTGCAACTCACGGTCGGTAGTATGCAATGTCTTGGTCATGTGCATAATCTGCGCACGCAATGGAGCCATACCAGCACCACCACCAATCCAGATCATCTCCTTGCCCGATGTGAAGTTAGGATGGAAGTCACCGTAAGGACCACTCATCATTACCTTGTCGCCTGGCTTCAATGAGAAGATGTAAGAAGAAGCGATACCTGTTGGTACGTTCTGGAATCCTACCTGCGGACGTGGCAAGAATGGAGTTGTGGCGATACGCACGGTCAGGGTGATGATGTCACCCTCGTCAGGATAGTTGGCCATAGAGTAAGCACGAATAGTAGGCTCTGGATTGTGAGCCTTGAGAGAGAAGATGTTGAACTTCTTCCATGCTCCGATGTACTCCTCGCCAATGAGATCCTTGTCGAAGTCCTTGTCGTAATCGATGCAGTCGTATGCAGGAATCTTGATCTGAGCGTAAGAACCCGGAACGAAGTCCATGTGCTCGCCTGGAGGCAAAGCCACCTTGAACTCCTTGATGAAGCTGGAAACGTTCTTGTTGGAGATCACCTCGCACTCCCACTCTTTCACGCCCATCACACTCTCAGGCACCTTGATTTTCAGGTCGCCCTTCACCTTGCACTGGCATCCCAGGCGCCAGTGATCCTTAATCTGCTTGCGGGTGAAGTGAGGTTTCTCTGAATCGAGAATCTCGCCGCCGCCCTCGAGCACCTGAACCTTACACTGGCCACAACTTGCCTTACCGCCGCAGGCAGAAGGCAGGAAGATGCCGTTCTCATTCAGCGTAGTCATCAAACTGCTGCCCTGAGGCACGTTGATGGTCTTGTCGCCATTGATTTCGATATTTACATTTCCGCTTGGGCTCAGATACTTTTTAGCCACGAGCAGGATGATAACCAGCAGGAGAATCACTACAAGGAAAACTCCGATACTAGCCAATATAAATGATGTATTACCCATATTTTTAATATTAAAAGTGAAGGGTGAAGAACGAAGAGTGAAGAATTCTATAGTCTTACAACTACAGCTTCACCAATTCACGTCTTCATCAAACAAAGCATTAGAATTCTTCGTTCTTCACTCCTCGTTCTTCACTATATTTTCAAGCCTGAGAAGCAAAGCATAGCCATTGCCATGAGGCCTACTGTGATAAATGTGATGCCGAGTCCCTGCAATGGCTTTGGCACGTCGCAATACTGCATCTTCTCGCGGATGGCACCCATCAGCACGATGGCGAGTGTCCAACCGAGACCAGAACCTACTGCATATACAATGCTATCCCATACTGAGGTGATAGCCTGAGTATTGGTAGGCTCCATCAGGATGCGCTGCTGCATGAAGAGTGATGCACCCATGATGGCACAGTTGACGGCAATCAATGGCAGGAAGATACCCAAAGCAGCATAGAGCGATGGTGAGAACTTCTCTACAATCATCTCGACCAACTGCACAATACCGGCGATGACGGCGATGAAAAGGATGAAGCTCAGGTAAGTGAGGTCAACACCCAGAATGCCATCGGCGCTGAGCACCTTGGTCTGCAGGAGATAATCTACTGGCACGGTGATGAGCAACACGAAGGTTACTGCCAAACCCAAGCCCAAAGAGGTCTTCACGTTCTTGGATACTGCCAAGTATGAACACATACCCAGGAAGTAGGCGAAGATCATGTTATCGACGAAAATCGAACGGAAAAACAAACTAATTGCGTGCTCCATCTTACTTCTCCTCCTTATAAATATAGGCACGATGTACCCAGATTACACATCCAACGAGAATCAATGCCATGGCTGGCATGGTCATCATACCGTTGTTAACATATCCGAAATCGTAAGCTCCCTCTGGAATCAGCTGGAAACCGAGCAAAGAGCCGCGGCCCAGGAGCTCACGAACAGCACCCACAATCACGAGGATGAGGGCGTAACCCAAACCATTACCTACACCATCGAGGAATGAAGGCCAAGGCTTGTTCATCATGGCGAATGCCTCCAAGCGACCCATCAGGATACAGTTGGTGATGATCAGACCCACATACACAGAGAGCTGCACGCTCACATCGTAGGCGAAAGCCTTCAATACCTGGCTCACGATGGTAACCAGGGCAGCAACTACCACCAGCTGAACGATGATACGGATGCGCTGAGGGATGGTGTTGCGGATGATGGAAATAATCACATTAGAGAATGCCGTGATGATCGTAACGGCAAGTCCCATCACAATGGCTGGCTTCAACTGTGAAGTAACAGCCAAGGCACTACAGATACCAAGCACCTGGACGAGGACAGGGTTGTCACCGTTCAATGGCTTGATGAATGCCTCCTTATTTTGTTTACTAAATAACATAATGATATTTTTTAGTGAAGAGTGAAGAACGAAGAGTGAAGAATTCTATAGTCTTACAACTACAGCTTCACCTATTCGCATCTTCATCAAACAAAGCATTTGAATTCTTCGTTCTTCACTCTTCGTTCTTCACTTACTTAATGAATTTAGCAAGACCTTCCTTGAGCATAGCATCCACACCGTCGGATGTCAATGTAGCACCTGTCACGGCATCCACATTATTTGGGTCGCCTGCTGGAGCGTCTTTCTCAACGCCGAGCGCGATGCCCGGTACACCATCCTTGTGAATCTTCTTGCCCTGGAACTTCTGCTGCCACTTCAGGTTGTCCTTGATTTCAGCACCGAGTCCGGCTGTCTCGCCTTCGTGGTTGAAATATACGCCATAGATGGTGTTGTTGTCGGCATCTACGGCAATGAAGCCTGAAATACCGCCCCAAAGACCCATACCCTTTACGGAGTAAACGGTCTTCTTCTGACCATCAATCTCGCACTCGTAATACTTCATGCCGTCCTTCTCCTTCTCAGCCTTTACCACCTCTTTATATTTAGCAGCCGCAGTTGCATTGTCGAGGTCGCGGAGGTTGAGTGAGTTCAGAATCTGCTTCTGAGTATCCAGTGCCACGTTAGCATCCTGTGTTGCCTTCAATGAAGAAGACACGAATGCGAGCAGGAATGCTACGATTACCACGATGATAACCGAATAGATAATAGTATAGCTATTTGAATTTGTCTTCATATCTACATTCCTCCTACATTATTTAATTGCACGTTTAGCACGGCGAGAGATGTTGCTCTGTACTACACAGTAGTCGATGAGTGGAGCAAACATATTGCCGAAGAAGATAGCGAGCATCATACCCTCTGGATAACCTGGGTTCATCACACGTACGATAACGGCGATGGCACCGATGAAGAATCCGTAGAAGTACTTTCCCTTTTCTGTACGGGCAGAGGTTACAGGGTCGGTAGCCATGAATACAGCACCGAAGCAGAAACCACCCAGCACGATGTGCTCATACCAGGCGATAGGTGTCATGCCGAGCGCCTGGAAGATAAGCGCCATCACGATACCACCAGCGAATACAGAGCCCATGGTCTTCCAAGATGCGATACCTGTCCAGAGAAGGATAATGGCACCGATGGCAATGGCGATGACAGATGTCTCACCAATACAGCCCGGGATGAAACCTGTGATGGCGTCGCAGAGATTAGCGGTAGGCGTAATGTTCTGAGCCAACTGTCCGAGCGGAGTAGCCGCTGTGAATCCGTCTGGCAAGGTGTTGCCGAGACCGAAGATGGCATCCTTGGCAATCCAAACCTTATCACCACTCATAGCCAATGGATATGAGAAGAAGAGGAACATACGGGCACCTACAGCCACATTGAAGATGTTCATACCTGTACCACCGAAGATTTCCTTGCAGAAGATAACTGCGAAGGCGCAAGCCAAGGCAAGCATCCAGAGCGGTGTAGTGATAGGAATGATCAATGGGATGATGATACCGCTGACGAGATAACCCTCCTGGATTTCCTCGTGCTTCCACTGAGCCCAGGCAAACTCGATGCCGAGACCCACGATGTAGCTAACCAGCAACTTAGGGAGGACAGCTAAGAATCCGAAGCCGAAGACCTCGATGAAGCTGGCAGTATCCAATGTACCGGCAGCCTTGAAATTCTGGTATCCCACATTATACATACCGAAGAGCAATGCAGGAATCAGGGCGATTACCACAAAGCTCATGATGCGCTTCGAGTCGATAGAGTCGTGAATGCTGGCTCCGCTCTTCGCTGTCGTGTTAGGCACGTACAGGAAACTCTCGAAACCATCGAAGACACTCTCGAAGGCATGAAGCTTACCTCCCTCCTGGAAGTTAGGCTTTATCTTATTGAGATAATTTCTTAATGCACTCATTTTTTATTATTCATTAAATTAAGCATTCTCCTTACGCAGGGTGTTCAAACCGTCACGTACGATCTTCTGGAGTTCGAGCTTGGAACTATCTACAAACTCAGCTACAGCAAAGTCTTCTGGGCTCACCTCGTAGATACCGAGTTGCTCCTGCTTGTCGATATCGCCTGTGATGATGGCCTTGATGAGATACTCACCATAGATGTCCATTGGCAATACACTGTCGTACTCGCCGCTCATGATCATGTGGCGCTCACCACCCTTCACACGTGCATCCAGCGCATATTCCTTCTTCTTGCCGAAAAGCCATGAGAAATAGCTGCGGGATGTAGAGAACTGATCGGTGCGTGGAAGTATCCAGCCCAGCATCTCATCCTTGTCGTCACCCTCTGGAATAGCGGTGATCTCTGAGGTGTGTCCACCTACATAAGAGGCAAGTGATGCCTGAGTACCTGTCAGAGGATTGCCATTGATAACTCGCACGTGCTCAGTAGTTTTCAACTGGTCGGCTACAAAAGCACTCAAAGGGGTACCTACCAATACTTCAGCATAACCTGGAGTCTTGATTTCGCTACCGGCTACTGCTACCCTCTTGCTGAGATCTACCTTACCTGTAAGGAAGAGGCGACCGAAGAAGATAACGGCTGCAGGATCTACAGTCCATACCACCTCACCCTTATTGACAGGGTCGATATGGTTGACCTGTACACCCACATTACCAGCAGGACAAGGACCGTCGAAGACATTCAATTCAACCTCCTTGCTTGCCATCAATGCCACATTTGGCTGGTTGACACCTGCACCGAGGTAAGTCTTGGCGATCTTGCTCAATGCGGTAAGACCAGTCTTGAATGCCTGCTCGTTGCCGAGAAGCTCCACCTCAAAGTCGGCTGCCAACGGCATATCACGAAGTGTGGAAACAAAAATTGCCTTAGGCGTTGTGTCTGGAGTTGTGGACACAGCGTAAGGCAACTGGTTGATGTATCCGAAAAGTCCCGCCTCAAGCAAAGCCTGCTTGATAGCGTCGCCATTCATCTCATCCACAATCTTCTTACCGAAATCCGTTGAGGTCTGCTCAGCATCGGCCTTTACCCTGATGCAGAGCACCTTGCGGCGGTCACCCCTCTCTATGGCGGTCACTACACCACTCACAGGTGAGGCAAACTTCACCTCTGGGCATGCCTTATTGACAAACAAGGCATCACCGGCATTGACATGGTCACCCTCGCGCACTACGACCTTAGGAGTAACACCTACAAAAGCCTCAGGAACGAGTGCATACTCGTCAGTCTCTGACACTTGCAGCGCAACATCCTTGGAAGCCTTACCCTTCAGGTTAATGTCCAAGCCTTTACGTAACTTAATTACATTTGCCATAACTACATATTAAATATTTATATAAACTGATTTTCTTTTCATGCAGCATCTTCGCCTGCAAAGATAGATCTGTGTAAATCTGCGTAATCTGTGGGACTTTTTCCCTTCGTCTCATTCCCGTTGACTCACAAGTCAAAATGCCGGCTAAACAGAGACTTTATACATTAAAAACTGCAAACATTGCTGCAAAATTAGCAAAAAAAAGTAAGATTGGAAAGAAAAAAGGGCGAATTATTCGGTATTGTAATAAAAAAGCAGTATTTTTGCCAAAAAAATTAATAAATATTCAGCGGCTCGAAACATTTTGGCAAATACACTTTGCAAAATTCACATCGATTCTGCCGCTAATCACATAAATAGTAAAGCTCTGAAAAAGTTAAAACATATATTCAACGGCATCATCTGGACACTGGTAGGTGTCTATGTTCTGCTCACTGTATTGGTACACCTCTCTCCAGTACAGCACTTCTTGGGTTCTCAGGTTTCTCATGCCCTCGCCGATAAATTCGATACGAAAGTGACGGTGGGAAGCGTGAATTTGGGTTTCTTCAACCGTATCATCATTGATGACGTGATGATGTACGACCAGAAAGGCGACAGCATGATCTATGCGTCCAGAATCTCGGCGAAGGTCAGTCTGCTGCCCCTACTCAATCAGAAGATTTCCATCGCTTCGGCACAGCTGTTCGGTCTGAAAGCCAACCTGTATCAGCAGACGCCACAGAGCAAGCACAACTTCCAGTTTGTGCTCGACTCGTTGGCTTCCAAGGATACAACCAAGCATACGCCACTCGATCTGCACATCGGAAGTCTGATTATCCGACATGGTGCGGTGAAGTATGACAAACGGTATATCGCCTCTAAATCCGGAGTATTCTCGCCTGCTCATATCAGCATCAGCGACCTCTCGACCCACATCATTGCCAATCACATCACTGATGATGATATCAATCTGCATATCAAGAAATTAGCGTTCCACGATAAATCAGGGCTTCAACTGAATTCTCTCAGTTTTAAGTTGGATGCCAACAAGCGTGAAGCTTCGCTGAAAGAGTTTGAACTGCAGTTACCACATTCCGATATCACCTTAGGCGACATACATGCCACTTACAGATTTGATAACGGGAAGTTGGTGATGCCAAGTCTGCAATATTCGGGCAGTATCGAACAGTCGAAAATCACCCTGTCAGACATCGCCTGCCTGCTCCCTATCTTCCGCCATTTCGAAGATGCCGTGTTCTTCGAAACACAGTTTACAGGCACCTCTACCTCTCTGAGATGCCAGAAAATCAACTTCAAGACGGGAAGCGGCAGCATCAATCTGCAGGCAAAAGGAAGAATCAGCGACTGGAACAGCCGTCCGGCATGGGATGTGGATATCGCCAATCTCAACCTGACCGAAGAGAGCATCAGCTTCATCTCTCATAACTTAGGTAAGAAAATCAATGTTCCTAAAGAAGTGACCCGTCTCGGCGGCATCCACTATGTTGGTCACCTCAGCGGACACGGTGACAGACTCAGTTCGAAGGGACGACTTGAAATGGGCGTTGGAAATGCTAACATCCAACTTGCCAAAAACGGCAAAAATATTCAGGCTAAAATAGCTACCCAGGGAATCGCCCTCGACCGTATTCTTGCCAACAAGGCCTTCGGACAGGTGGCTACTGCCATCGAGGTGAAAGGCAATAAGGACAATCTGGTGGCGAAAGGTGAAATCAGCCGATTCGACTACAACAAATACAGTTTCCGCAATATCAGTCTGGACGGTCAGTACTATCATGGACTCATGAAAGGGCTCGCCTCCATCGACGATCCGAACATCAGCGTGAACATTGAGGGAAACTATGCCATCAAGGGCAACAAATACGACATCAACACGCATATCGACCATCTGCAGCCTTCCATTCTCGGAGTGAAAATGGCAGACAGAGACTATTGTCTCGACAATATCAACCTGAGTGCCAACAACCAGAGCAGCGACAGTTATCTCGATCTGGAGGCTCCTTTCATGAGCCTGCATGCCAGGGGACAATACAATCTCTCCACATTGGCATCGAGCATACAGAACATGATAAACGAGAAGTTGCCTACACTGCCAGGCATCAAGAAGACAAAGGCTAAGGGAGACAACGACTTCACCCTGCAGGGCAACATCTACTCTACCGAGGTGCTCAACAAGATGTTGGGTATTCCGTTGACTATCAGTTCGCCTATCCACATCAACGGAAACATGTCGGAACAGAGCAATGAGCTGAACCTCTATCTCAGTGCCCCACTCTTCAGCTACAACGGAAAACCGTTCCACAACGGCAACGTGGAACTCACCACCCAGGCCAATGCGCTCAATCTGGAAGCACGCATCACGCTGGGAATGCCTTACGAGAAGGCTCCGGAAATCAAACTAAAAGCGGCAGCGGCAGACAATGTGCTCTCCACATTATTTAATTATAACAACCATTCATCCAAACTGCCTGTAAGCGGTTTGCTGAATGCTGACACCCGATTCTCAAAGAATGAACAGGGACAGATGACCATACAGACCAACGTGAAACCTTCCAGTCTGATGTTAGGAAATACGCAATGGGACGTGAAGGCATCCACCGTGGAATATCACAAAAACCACCTCACCGTGGATAATTTCGTAGTGAAACACGGCAAGCAGCACGTCATCATCAACGGTATGGCAACCCCTAACAGGGAGGATTCCATTGTGGCTGACCTCAAGGACGTAGATGTGGCATACATCCTCAACCTCGTCAACTTCCACTCGGTGGATTTCACAGGAAAAGCGACAGGAAAGGCTGTCGTGAAATCTATCTTCCAGGATCCGGATGCCTACGCCAAGTTGGACATCCAGGACTTCACCTTCGAGAACGGACCGATGGGCATACTCCACGCCTTCGTAAACTACAACAAGGAAGACGAGCAGATAGACATCAGGGCTACTGCTGATGAAGGACCTGGACGACAGACCTACATCAACGGCTATGTATCTCCGAAGCGCAACTATATCGACCTCGGTATTGAGGCTGCCGGAACCAACATGAAATTCATGGAGAACTTCTGTGGCAGTTTTATGGACAATCTTGAGGCACAGGGGCACGGAAAGGTGAACGTAGTGGGCGACCTGAAGAAAATCAACCTCGTGGGAGACGTGGAAGTAAGCGGTAAGATGCACATGAAGCAGTTGGGCACCGAATATCACTTTGACAGACTCCGTGCTCATGCCATCCCTGACGACATCCTGCTGATAAACGATACCATCTACGACTGCAACAACAACATAGCTGTGGTAAATGGTGGCATCCACCATAAGCATCTCACCAAGTTGAGCTACGACCTCGACCTGAAGACTAAGAACTTCTTGGGATATGACATCCGGGAATTTGGCGATAACACCTTCTACGGCACGGTATATGCTACGGGAGACGTGGGCATACACGGCAAGAGCGGTGAGACCGTCATCGACATCGATGCCGTACCGGAGCAAGGTTCTATCTTCGTTTATAACGTGGCAAGTCCGGATGCCATCAGCGACAAGAGTTTCATCCACTGGAATGATGCTACACCTGAGTGGGAAAAGCCATTCTCATTCACCAAGAACACCCAAAAGGATGATGACGATGACGATATGGAATCGGATATGCGCATCAACTTCCTGGTGAACACCAACCAGAACCTGACGCTCAAATTGCTCATGGACCCACAGAGCGGTGACTACATCACGCTCAACGGAAACGGCGTAATCAGAGCCAACTACTTCAACAAGGGCTCATTTGATATGTTTGGCAACTATGTGGTGGATCATGGTATTTATAAGTTGACTATCCAGAACATTATCAAGAAGGACTTCGAGTTCTTGCCGGGAGGAACCATCAACTTCGGTGGAAATCCATATAAAGCGGCTCTCAACCTTCAGGCTAAATACGCGGTGAACGGAGTGCCACTGAGCGACTTGAACATCGGTCGCTCGTTCTCCAGCAACAATATCCGCGTAGATTGTCTCATGAATATCAAGGGCACGCCAAATGCACCGAGCGTTGATTTCTCGATGGATCTGCCTACGATAAACAGCGATGCGAAACAGATGATCTATTCGCTCATCAACTCGCAGGAGGAGATGAACCAGCAGGTGCTCTATCTGCTCGGTATCGGAAGATTCTATGCGCAGACAAAGAACAACCAGGCTACTGAGGATGCTGCACAACAGAGTCAGACTTCACTCGCCATGCAGAGCCTTCTGAGTGGTACCATCTCGCAGCAGATCAACACCGTACTCTCCAGTCTGGTGAACAGCAACGAATGGAATTTCGGTGCCAACATCTCTACGGGAGACGAGGGTTTCAACAATGCGGAATATGAGGGTATTCTGAGCGGTCGCCTGTTCAACAACCGTCTGCTCTTCAACGGACAGTTCGGCTACAGGGATAATGCCAATGCCACCCAGAGCTTTATCGGTGACTTCGACCTGCGTTATCTCATCTTCCCTAACGGTAATCTCGCCGTGAGAATGTACAACCAGACCAACGACCGATACTTCACCAAGAACAGTCTGAACACCCAGGGCTTCGGCCTTATCATGAAGAAGGACTTCAACGGTCTGAAGGATCTGTTCGGCATCAAAAAGAAAAAGAAGAAGAACAAAAATAAGGGCAAGACTATAGGCAAATAAAAATCTGTGTATATCTGTGAAATCTGTGGGACAAAATTTTCATCGGATTTCACGGATGAATCAGAGGCAGTCTTGCTTATCGGATTACTCACGGATTTGCGCGGATATTTGGCCGCTGGCCAATGGCTCACGCCCGATATGTGCTGCTATTGTTTTTGGTCACGCAGATTTCACAGATGACGCAGATTTTTCTTCGTGGGAGGGTTTTGTCCCACAGATTTCACAGATATACACAGATTTTTTATAGAATCTCAGGCGAATCGCTTTGTCTAATCTCAGGGGATATCTGCAACGACCGAACAGGTCACATCGGCGAAAATCTGTGAGTAATCGTCTCTGCAGGAAACCTCCGAATAACTTCCGAGTCATCCGATGAAAAGAAATCTGCGTCATCTGCGAAATCTGTGGGACAAGAAACAATATAACGGAACCACAATCTTCCTATTTCGTCTGACCGGCATCATCAAATGTCTGGTCATAATCAGACTTCAAGAGGTCGGTATTTTCGAAGGTAAATTCGAAGGCACTACCAGAAGTAAACAGAGGACCGGTATAAGTGGTAACGTGATTCTGCTGGAGTGTCACCTGATCAAAATGAAGCGCCTTAATAACCTCATTATCAGTATTATATATATTCAAATCAGCCTGAATGGTTTCCTCCTCAGATGAGAGAAATACGTACATAGAAATTGTCATCGCCTTTCCTGGTTTCAAATTTGCAAGGCTCCAACTCCTATTTTGCGTATTGTCACCAGCACCTTTGACACCATATCCAGTAGTTGGATTGAATACCCTGCTGATATTTCCCGCCAAAGAAGCTTCAATCTTGGATATACCAGAAGGTAGTTCATCGGATGAATGGAATTTCAGAAGGGAGATGGCTCTTTCCAACTGGCAATTAAAAATGTTGCTTCCACTCTTTACCTCAATATCCTTGCAGACATAAGCCATATCGTCCAGGACCTCATTTTCCGGGAAAGTAACTTCCTCTGCAGACACAATATTCACCTCTCCCTTCATCGCACTGGCAATAGCCACCATCTTGTACTTGCCAATAGGCAAACGCAAAGTAGCAGAACCGAAATCACTCTGAGTGGCATCAGACTGATGAACATACTGAATATTCTGACTGGAATTGGCTGGAATAATGGCAATGTCGAGACGGGTAAATCTCTTTTTCCATGTAGTAGCCGTGTTATCATCAGTTCGGGTCTGGACATCGCCCGTAAGGAGACTATCACCTGCCCGGGTAATAGATCCCCCATTTGCTTCCATCGCACCATTCGAAAGATTTGCCTCTCCAAATTTCTCTACGGTCGAATCAAAGAAACTGAAGCTAACACTGGAGGTTTCAACCTGTGAAGACTGCTGCAAGGCATCCTCACCTGAACATGCGCACATACCTGTAAACGCAACGGCTGCAAAGAGCCATTTCATCAATTTGTTCATAATTATAAGATTTTAAATAAATAAGTCCGTTAGTCAACTACAGAGGGAATAATCCTAACGTAGTTTTCGCCATATCGCCTGCAAATATAAAGAAATAACCCGAATCAACCAAACTATTTTTAGAAAAAATATATTTTTATTAAAAAAAACAAGTAAAGCCTTGGGGGTTTCAATTTAATTTATTATCTTTGCAAACGTTATCCTGAATACAATCTTTTTACCTTAAAGAAAACTAATACCTATTGAATGTAGATCGGCTGCCTGTGAAGGTGGCCGATCTTTAGTTATATGACAGCATGTATTCCTTCATATAATAAATCAGGAATTTAGCCGTTATTATTAATAAAGAAAAAGACAATGGAAAAGAAAGAAGAAATCATACTGTTGCCCAAGATATTCGACCCAAGGGGTAGCCTGACTGTGACGGAAGAGATGAAAAACATCCCTTTCCACATCCATCGCGTGGAATATCTATATGGCATCAGTCAGGGTAAAGTATTAGAAAAATACACAGAGAAAGAAGGCTATAAATTCTACGTAGCCCTCAGCGGCTCCTTTCGCATCACCATCCATGAAGATGATGATACGAAAAGAGATTATATGCTCAATCGACCTTATCAGGGACTGCTCATCCAGGGTGACACCCACTACTCTATTTACGATTTCTCCAACGGAGTGGTCTGTCTGGAAATAGAATAAAAATAAATTCTATGTCATCCGATAAAAATAGAATACTCAGAACAACTGGGCTTTGAGACCAAGCGACAATCCTAAGACATCCCAGAATTCCGCCTTTCCTCCATTGCGATATAAGCGCATGAAGTAAATATCATTGGTGCCCAATTCATAGAAGAAGGTAAAACTCTTGATGAACTTACGCCTATTCTTCGGAATTTCTTTGGAAAATCGCTCACCGATAAATATGTTTGGACGAATACGGGTGGAAAACGGATAATAACCACTCTGATACTTCGTTGGCTGCTTCGTCCAGAAATCCTGTCCGATTACCGTATTGAAATACAATCCACACTCCAATGGTTCAAAGTTCCAACCCTTCTTGAGATTGATAGCCCAGGGAATATAATTCTCCTTCAGCGTGATCGTCATTTTTGCGGAATGAGAACTATACTTGGGAATATAACCAAACAACAGTTGAGTCTCCCATTGACCACGCTTGCCATAATCCCATCCTACTCCGAAGGAAAAAAGACCCATATTGCCACAAGTCTGTAATATCAACTGGGTAGGTATCAGTGATTCCCAATTCTTGCGATAATGATGAATACGCTTGTCATAACGGGTGGTATCAGGACTTTCAGCAAACAAGCCCGTATTGATCACGCACAACGCCACAACCATCAACATGATCCGTTTAGAATTTAATAATCTCATAGCTGTAGTCTTTTGGGGTTATCTTAAATATATAATACTCTCTCTTCGGCGTGTTGCCTACCTGATAATACATGATGCCATTCTTGTAGATATCAGTCTGTTCCGTGTGATGCCCATGACCATATAGGCAGAACATCAGTTTCGGAAAGTTCTGGGTATAGTAATTGAATACCTTTGCTACATTATTATTAAACTGCTCTGTATAAGGAGCGGCATGCATGCACACAACCGTCCGGTCAAACTCATCAGCCCGACTGGTCACTTCTTCCTCCATGTAATCAAAATTAGGAACTGCCATAGAATAATCATATTCGATGGCATTGGTATTAAGACAGACAAACTTGACTCGTCCGGCGATAAAGCTGAAATCCGGATTTCCGAACATCTTCTCATAGGCCTGATTGCCCGTACCTAAGCAGTCGTGATTACCCAATAGTACGACAAAAGGCTTATTGAGTTTGAATAATTTATCACGAGTCCATTCAAACTCTCGCGTAGAACCGAAGTCTGTAATATCACCCCCATGAATTACAAAATCGATACTGTCACGCTTGTTGATATCACCCACCAAATCAGACAAGTCGTTCAACCACTGATGCGAGTCGCTGATAAAAGCAAAACGGATGGTATCCTGTGACTTAACGGCATTTTCTATCTTCGTGATCATTGTCGAATTTATCTGGGTCTGCCCTTTTACTCTCACATCATAAGGATGGATATCAAACACAGAATCGCAACCCGACAAAAGTACTAAAGAAAGTAATGCTACTGGTAAAAGATTCCTTCTTTTCATTCTTATTTATTTCTTACCTTTATTATGTCATCTACTAAAACGATGCAAAGATACAAATAAAACCCGACACCACAAAAAAGTTTTTAATAAATTAGGGCAAAAAGAACTGAATTATAGACAAATGAATCTTTTCTTCAAATCCCACAGATTTTACAGATTTAGCTTTTGCTTTCAAAGAGAAGGAAAGTCAACGTGAATTATAAATTTCAGTAGACACTTTTTTACTTTATAAACTAAAAAGGTAGTCACTATCAATTCCATAAAACTGAAATAGTAGATACTCCTTATTTTTTGTTCCTAATTTTATAGACACAATAAAAAGAATCGTACTATATTTGTAGAAATGAAAACAAAAAAAACGAAAAAGGAGAACCAAGACAACTATTTCTTCTTGGTTCTCAAACGAATATAGAAATCGCGCAACTGTCCTGGCGCTACGCCTAACTTTAAAAGACGCTCCAAATCAGCGTATGCTTCCTGTTTCCTCCCCAACTTAACGAGCAGGTCAACATGATTGATAAGATAATCCTGATTGGCGCTATCCCGAGCAATAGCCTGCGCATAATCATACTCCGCCAACTCCAACTGCCCCTTTTCCTTTTCCATACCGCCACGGGCAGCATAAGCGATGGCACTATCCGGATACTGTTCTATCAGATTATTGATGCCATCATAAGCTTCCGTAAAATGCAGGTCTTTCTGATTGAGCAAAGCCAAACCCAACTGCGCTTGAAAATTACCAGGCACAAGAACCAGAAGATTCTGGTAGTCGAGCCGGGCAAAGTTGTATCTGTTCAACTTCTCATTAACAAAGGCACGATAAAACAGTCCTGCTATGTTGGTACTATTTAAATACAAAACCTTATCCAGATCATCCTTCGCATAATTCCATTGTTCCAACTGGATATTCCATGCCGCTTTCTTCAATCGAAGATCAATACTGTCGGGATGGTAAGCAAGAATATCCGTGGCATGAGCCAAAGAATCTCGCAAAGCCTGATTGCTTTGCGCCAACACCGGCGAGGCACATACAACCATAGCCAAATATATGATTACTGAAAGTTTCTTCATCGTTATTATAATCTCTTTTCCTGCAAAAATACAACATTTTTTTCTTCTTCTACCTTCCAATCCTTGATGGTATGCGTCTCCACATCAAAGTTGATACCCACCTTAACGATTGGCAGACCGCAGAGGGCGAAACGCTTCGCATACTCCTTCAAGTCTATCTGTTTCATTGCCACATCAGCACTTTGGTTTAGTTTCAACTCAAAGAGGTAGAGATGGGTGGCGGTACGGAGCACCATATCGACACGTCCCTTTGGCGTGTGAACCTCCACATCCACGTAATTGTCGAGGATGGAGAAGATGACATACATCATCTGCTGATAATGTCCCTCATAATCCGTGTTGTCGCAATAAGGAATCGTGCCGAGATAAGCCTGGAGCATCTCAAGGGCTCCTTCAATGTTGTTGCGACGGATGGCAGCCGACATTTTAGCGATGGTCGTGGTACCCTTCACCGTATTCATACCTATATAATAAGGTAAAAGACAACGATACAAGCCTACACGAATCTCCTTGTTCGGAATGTCCAAGAGATAGAGTTCCGTCTCTGGGTCATAGCCCTTGATGGTGATGTAGCCACTCTGATAGAGCAACGGCATGATGGTGGTCATCTTCTCGGTTGGAGCATCAAACTCCGACTTATCAGCCTCACAACCGCCAATTTCAGATGGCATCACCTGGAACTTATTGAGCATATTAATCAAGTAAGTAGGTGTGCCAGAGGCAAACCAATAGTAATCTAATTTGCCATTTGTCATGGCATTGAGCAAGCTAAATGGATTAAATACGTCAGGCGAGACATCTGCAAAATGATAACCATCATAGTACTCTCGAAGAGCCGCAAGCGTCTCCTCTCTTGTCTTGCCCAACTTTTCACCCAAAGCATCAACATCCGCCGACATTTGGTTCACCACTTCTTCCTTGGTGATACCACAAATTCCAGCATACTCTTCATCCATGCTCACATTCGTGATGTTATTCAGTTCACTAAAGATGCTCATCTGCGAGAACTTGGTGATACCGGTCAAGAAGACAAAGCGGAGATAAGGCTCGCACATTTTCAATGGGCTATAGAAATTGTGCATAACGTTGCGAAGAACCTGCAAGGAAGTTTCTTCGTGTACTACATCCAACAAAGGAGCATCATACTCATCGATGAGCACGACAACTTGCTTGCCTGTCTTTCGATAAGCAGTCTGAATCAAATCGGTCAGACGATTATTTGCTCCATTCTGAGGTGTTGCAATACCATACGTAGCCTCTTTCTTAGCCAATTGATAGCCCAAATATTCTTCCAACTCCTTCTTTTCCATATGCTTGCCACCCGACATATCAAAATGCAGGACAGGATATGCCGTCCACTCCTGTTCCAGTTTTTCGATGGCAAGTCCTTTAAACAAATCCTTCTTACCCTCAAAATAACTTTTGAATGTTGAAACCAGCAACGACTTTCCGAAACGGCGTGGTCGGCTCAAGAAGAAATACTTACCGCCACTATGTGTCATGCGATAAATGTATTCCGTCTTATCTATATAGAGAAGATTACGCCTCATTATCTCCTCAAAAGTTTGGATTCCCACAGGGTATAATTTCAATGCAACCATCTTTAGAAATGTTTATCTATGTGATACTTTGGGACAAAAATACAAAAAAATAGTCATAACCGCAAACAAATGCACCGATTTTTACTAAAAATATCCTTCTGAGCTTTCGCATATCAGGAAATTAAAGGAGTTAAGGAAGTTAAGGAGTTAAGACGTATGTCTTGCAGCTTAATAACCCTACTTCAATCGCCATCGAAGCTTACTCTTATTGCCAATGAAGCTTACTTCGTTGCGCAATGGAGTAAGCTTCATTGGTATTCAGGAGAGACAATGTTATTGCTGTACCCCCACTAAATTTCCACAGAACCAGGAAATAGAGAAGAAAAAAAACAAAGCAGTAAAAACAAAAAAAGCAACCTCAAATTGAGATTGCTTTTCTGCGGTGCGTACGAGACTCGAACTCGTGACCTCCTGCGTGACA
>UMHT01054543.1_pt1 | contig 30188 bp, 24 predicted proteins | sample 1965601 | NCBI WGS metagenome assembly UMHT01 (sample SAMEA4836105, study PRJEB28245) | human gut metagenome | biome: gut microbiome; material: fecal sample | place: Denmark | collected 2008 | reverse complement strand
TGCTTTCAAATTAGTATCTTTGAACCATTGGAGACAACTGATTTTCAATAACCATCTATAAGCCAATAACTTGCAAAGAAAATCAGAATAAAAAAAGAAAGTCTCCAGAAATGAATAATCCCACTCAAAGTGGGATTATTCATTTTCAAAAAAGCTCCAATTGCTGACCAGGAGTGTTTACCGGCTGAGGTTTCTTACCAAAAAACAATTCAAGATTGCCAAATTGCTTGTCGGTAATACAAAGAATACCAACTTTACCATATTCCGGTAAAAATGACTTTACCCGCTTAATATGTACATCCGCATTCTCGGAACTCGCACAATGACGGATATAAATGGAAAACTGAAACATAGTAAAACCGTCTTTCTGCAATTTGTTCCGAAAATCGGCAGCTGCCTTCCGGTCTTTCTTCGTATCGGTAGGCAAGTCAAACAATACCAATACCCACATAACTCGATATTCACTGATTCGAGTCGTCATCGCTCAGGATAAGCTATCCGCCTCAATTCACCGTCGAAGCACTTATACAACGAAGAGGTAGTTTGCCCCACAGCTACCATCAACGGACTCCGTTTGCCTTCTATGACGACATCCAATGTGGGTATGGACAACAAACGGGCCTTCAGGCTTTTGGGCAATTCGGCCGATACTCCAAACTCCGATATCAGCTGGCACACAAGCTCGTCTACATACGGGCGATAGGGCTCCATGATATCGTCGGCCAAGCAATAGGCATTGTAGCGGTTGTGATGATGGATGCCCAACGTAGGAAGCAAACCACTAATCACCAGCGAACGCGCCACGACGGCACGAAGTATGGCATAGCCATAGTTCAACAAATGGTTGGGAGGAACTCCGTCGCGCGCCCTTACAAAACCTTCAATCTGAGGAAAAAGGTTTTTCCAATAATAGGCAGCAGCTCTGGCTTCCACATTGTCGGTATCACCACTCTTCACGCTTTCTGCCCAAACACGCATGCACTTCACTTCTACGCCAGCATGACTGGAAAGGACAGAAGCCTGATTGTTGATTTTTGCCCTGATAGTCTGTTGCCACAACTGTTTCTTCAACGGCAGGGAAGCATCAAGCTGCTTGCGAAAACGCTCGTTTTGCGTAGTATGCCCACACAAGGGCAATAGCAACCCCACAGGCATACTTTGACGGTCGCAGGTAATGACGGCACACGAATTGGCCAACAACGCTTCCAGCACACCTGTAGTCAACGTAATGCGACGATGGTCGAGTACCACTACACCGATATCTTCTATCGGTTTGGTTACTTCCGTCTGCCGCTTCAGTGTATCAGGCATGTCAGAGTCGGATTCCACTTCGGGTAACTTGATGACAAGCTGCTCGTTGCGCAAAGACAAGTAGGCGGGATTACCAAAATATAATGTTTTCTTGATCATATTCAATATTCGCCTACAGATACAATCCGGCCTATGTGATTGACACGGACTTTTACTATTCCTATAATACCTCCCAAACCACAACGTTTCCAGGTCATATCTTTCAATTCTTTTCGATCCTCAACAGTTGTCTCCAAATGATGTCTAAAAAAATAATCTTTGATTGTAAACTTTTGCACTCTAAACAGATTCGGACTTATCAATGCGTAATTTGTTTCATCAGTCAAATCCACTTCCTGGGGATTGAAGCCAGTTTCAGGATTGGGAAAAACAAAATACTCGTTCTGCTTCATTGTGAACAGGAACTGCCATCCATCCTCCTTGCGATACTCTCTATCTATAACCGGCAATCCCAAAGAGACTCTCGCTACGGCTTCGTAGAAAGAGACAACTACTTCTTGCAAACTGCCTTCTGCATCGCGATAGATGGCTACATGATGATTATTACCTGTATTCACAAAGTCAACAGGTTGCTTCCTGCCAGAAGCATCGAGCATGACATGCCCGCCTACATCTTTTTTATCATACAGGGCAATGGCATTGTTCACTCCTGTAATTGCAACACGTTTGATGGTAATACCTTTGGCTTTATTCAAATAAATAGGATTCTCGTCGAGATTGACAAACGCCTTCTTCGGATCACCTCCATACTCTTGCAGACGTTCTTCCAAGACTTTTCGTACCTTCGCATCGATTACTTTATCTACATTCAAATCAGGCGCCACCGCCTTACGGATGGTATAGAGAGTCTCTGTAGAAACCGTTTTTACCTTCAAAGGAACTTCTGTCCGACTGTCCTTCAAATAAAGAGGATTCTTGTCCAGTGCATTTTTACCTGTAAAAGCTTTCTTGGCATCGCCACCAAATGCATCGAGCCTTGACTGCAACGCCTCCCGATAACGAAGGTTGGCCACTTTGGCAATCTGTTCGCCATCAAAGTTGCCCCCCACTTTCTCCAACTTCGTCACATAACGACGTATGGAGCCATAAATGGTTTCGTTGTGCAACTGTCCACGCGGAGTAAGCTGCACTTTCGTCTGCTGTCCATTCCCTTTTTTCGCCTTGTTGACATTACGGGTAACCACCTTATTCTTTGCCTTGATGGAAACCAGAATATTTTCCAACTGCCGCTTGGCATCGCTTCTGAATCCCTCAAAAGGCATCACAAAACACAATTTGCCATGGCTGTCTCTATAAAGTTCTTTTTGTTCGATGGCATATATGTCTCCCGATTTATCGCCCCGCGCATTCAGATTGTTCAGATATTGGATAAAACTATGCTTGGTAAAGGCGATAGTGAGTGCGTCCATAGCATGGTGACGATGGTCGTTTCGCTTTGTCCACTCCTTGATGCGCCTGATTCTTCGCCCGTCCTTGTCGGGCCATTCCTCTGTCAACCCCTTCATGGCATACTTGTCCCAATTCAATTCTTGCATGACGTCTACCAGCTGCCAGTCTTCACGCAGACGGTCGGTCACAGCACCTGTCGTAGACACGACCATTGGTACCAAATCTTCCAGAATTTCACGCGCCTTGCGGGCAATATACTGCGTATCACGCAAATCACGATTGATGAAGTCCGTCGGGATATCCTCCTGTTTCATCAACAGCTTGTCATGCTTGGATTTTCCGATAACACCTGCCGCCAAAAGGTCGTCCACCCGTTTCTTGTATCGGAGGGAGCCCTCTTCCCCCCATTTGGCCGCTACATAATCCCATGCAGTCTGATTGCTCTTCTCAATGTTGACCGAGCGATATTCCAACGTCTTGTTGGAAAAAGAATCGTCGAACAGACGGGCTTGTGGAAGAATATGTTCAATATCTACTTCCTTACTGAAAAGTTTTTCCTGCGGAATATATGTATCGGAATACAAAGTCTTGTAACCATTGTTCTTCAACTCACAATACAATTTGTAGCGAACAATGTCATTGCGGCTCACATGCTGGATACCAAATTCCTTTCTCAGAATCTCCTTAATCCGTTCATGCTCCGAATTTGCCTTGTTGATGGCAGCCGTCATTTCTTCACGTTCCCTGGCACTTTTCTTCAGCTCACGTGCCATCTCTATACGGATTTCGTCAGGCTTACCATATTCATCGACCACTGCATTGACTACATTGATCATCTGATTAAGGATTTTCTCGACAACAGGATTGCGGAGGCTGTTGCGAGGAAGAAGTCCAAGATGGTCCTTATAATCCTTCTGCTCCAATTCCTCTTTGGTCAGCGAACGCCTTGAATGCTTGTAACCGGCATATTCACAGGCCAAGCTATACTCATTGCCCGCACGCATATGCGGCAATATTCGACGTATGGCTTTGGCACTCAGACTGCCATAATCCGGCTGGAAAGTGACACCTGCCACCACTTTAGCATACTCTTCGTCGCAACGCAACAAAGATGCGACTTTTGCCACAAGCCCGTCTGTACCCGTCACCGAATTGTCCCCCTCATACGAATAGAGCAAGTGCCACAAGCGATAAGAGTCTTGTTTTTCAAGATTCTTTCCCTGAAGCAGGGAATCAAAATGTAATACAGAAGTATTAAAGCCAAGTCCTCCAAACACCCCCTCTACAATACCCATCACTTCCGAAGACGACATTTTGGAAAAAACATACTCGCCATGCCCCGTCATAGCAATAACAGTCTGATAGGCCTCAAACAAAGCGGCTTGTGTAGTGTTCCCTTCAATACTATCATAATTCAAATCCAGCCCTTTCGGCTTCTGATACAACAGCTTCAAGGCTTCCGTCTTGGACAGTTTACTCTTGATTGCAAGTTCTGAAAACAAAATCTCTTTTTCGTCCAATTCCAGAAAACGTTCGTCGCCAGTAGCCTTATCGCACACTTTCAGGTTATTGAGAACTTGCCAAATCTTAAACTCTTGGAACAAAGGGGAGGATTTCGGGCATACTTTGGGACCTATTTCTACCATACGTGCCTTGCCATCTTTTACCACTTCAATCTGACGTTTCTCCAATTCGCAACAAGCTACCAATCCTTTCTGGCTTTTCAAGGGACGCTGGTAGAAAATGATGACATCGCGCAGTATCTTTTTTCTGTCCAAGGTCAGTTCTGGATGATATTGGGCTTGCTTTTCCCAAATTGCTTCAAATTCATTCAGATAATCCTGTCGATAGAACACCTTATTCTTCACGCTGAAATGGGAATCCTTGTCCAACTCTGAAATCAGATATTGTCCTACAGTCTGTTTATTGAAAAACAGTTCCTTGCTACGGTCGCTGATAGCTCCCAAATAACCACTGGAAGCATTGACATCCCTATTCACATCACACAAGGCAGCAGCCACTTCTTCAACGGGCAAACATTTCTCCAAGGCATCTGCACGACGACGATAAGCTTGTAGGCGTTTGTCTTTTTCCTTATTGTCTGCCGTGAAAAGATTATATTGCTGTTTAAAAAGTTTGGAAGTCATCTGACTGCTCTTTCCTCGTACAAGTTCCTTGAATTGAGAAGTCAATATGTCTGGATAATATGCACATTGATAATCCCATATCCTGTCAAATTCGTCCAACAAATCCGAACGGTAAAAAACAGGAATGTATTTTTTCCCTTTGGAAAGCAAAGAGTAAACATATTCACCAGGCGTTGTACCATTATGATACATGTCCATAGCTATTGCCATGCCGTCAATCAGCTGACCCTCATCAGAAGACTTGGCTTTCCTACTACTTTTGTAACCACGCTTCTTGTTGATCATCAGTAGAACGCGGCCAAATTCCTCTAAAGAAATCTTTTCCGTCACAGCCTTTGCCCGCAAACGATACGTTTCAAAAGTCGTACGATTGCCACATTCATATAATATTGTATCTGAAGTAATCCATCCATATTCTTTCAGTTTCTTTATCAGATAGTCTCTACGCAATTTATACCGCTGGAGATTTCGACGCATACTACGTTTCAAAGTTCTGCCTGCATTGGTTGGTATACTCTTTCCCGTCTCAAAATTCTTTTGCTCATCTACTGTCAAGGGATTAACCCTTACTCCCAATTTGACAATAGCAGATTTTTCATTGACTGTTTCTGCTTCACTAACTAAAGCCCAACCTATACTATTGGTCCCTAAATCTAACCCTAATATTCTTTTCATGACAATAAGATTCTTTATATTTGCTACAAATCTAACAAAAAAAATTGAAAAGACACTTGTATATTGTTTTTTCTTTGTATATTTGCCATACTAATTTGAAGCAACTCACAATAAGGATTATTCCGTTGTGAAAACATTAGGTTCCCTCGTCCTTTAACGGGGGATTTTTTATTTTCTGCCGCAAAGTTCTTTCCTGCGCAATGACAAATGACAATTACAGTTAACCAAAATGAATTTTGAGATTCTTCGCCCCCGGCTCAGAATGACAGGTGGGGATAGAAGAAGAAGACAGGCGGCACCTCCGAAGCAAAAGCTGAAAACTGTGTTTTCGCTTTGTGCTTCCCTCGGTTTGCACTATCTTTGCAAAACGTTACAATAAAAATACAGGTATGAAGAAAGATAGTCAAGTGATATTCGACCGAAACGTGATAGAGTTCGTCACCGTGGCGGCCGAGTTCTGCAAGTTCGTCGAACAGGCCGAAGGAAGCAAACGGACGGAATTCGTGGACACTACCCTGAAACTGCTGCCCCTGCTCTACCTCAAGGCATCCATGCTGCCGCCCTGCGAAATGATGGGCGAAGAGGCGCCCGAAACCTTCGTCACCGAAGAAACCTACGAGATAGTGCGCATGAACCTGGCCGGCATACTGACCGACCGAGACGACTATCTGGACGTCTTCGTGAGCGACATGAAGTACAGCGACCAGCCCATCACCCGATACATCTCCGAAGACCTGGCGGACATCTACCAGGACATACGCGACTTTATCTTCGTCTTCAGGCTGGGACTGAACGAGACGATGAACGACTCGCTGGCCATCTGCCAGGAGAACTTCCGCCTGTACTGGGGACAGAAGCTGGTGAACACGCTCCGCGCCCTGCACGAGGTGAAATATGCCGGACAGGACGAACAGGAAGTGGAGAGTTGAGAGTGGAGAGTTGAGAGTGAAAAAAGAAAACTGAACCGTATGATCATAAGAAGAACCATTGCCAAAGAAGAACTGAGCGAACTGCCCAAAGCGGCCTTCCCCGGCCAGATACACGTGGTGCAGACACCGCAGGAAGCCGAAAGGGCGGCCGCCTACCTGAAGACGTGCCCCATCGTGGGCATCGACACCGAAACACGCCCCTCCTTCAGCAAGGGACGCGTCTATAAGGTGGCGCTGCTGCAGGTGTCGTCCGAAGACCACTGCTTCCTGTTCCGCCTGAACCAGACGGGGCTCACGATGCCCGTCATCAAGCTGCTGGAAAGCCCCGCCGTGACGAAGGTGGGCCTCTCGCTGCGCGACGACTTCATGATGCTGCACAAGCGGGCACCCTTCGAGCCGAGGGCCTACGTGGAGCTGCAGGAGTATGTGCGCCCCTTCGGCATCGAGGACAAGAGCTTGCAGAAAATCTACGGCATCCTGTTCAACGAGAAGATATCGAAGTCGCAACGCCTGAGCAACTGGGAGGCCGAGACGCTGACGCAGCCGCAACAGCTCTATGCCGCCACCGACGCCTGGGCCTGCCTCAACATCTACCACAAGCTGCAGGAGCTGAAGGAGACGGGGGACTTTATAATTGAAAATTGAGAGTTGAAAATTGAAAATTCATAGCTGACGGTTCATATTTGATATTTGATATTTCATATTTGATATTTGAAAACATGTATAAAATATATCTGAAATCGGGCAAGGAAGAGTCGCTCAAGCGTTTCCACCCGTGGGTATTTTCGGGCGCCATCGCCCGCCTGGACGGAGAGCCCGAGGAAGGCGAAGTCGTGGAAATCTATACGTCGAAGAAGGAATTCATCGCCAAGGGGCACTTCCAGATAGGAAGCATTGCCGTGCGCGTGCTCTCCTTCCGACAGGACGAGGCCATCGACAAGGACTTCTGGAAACGGCGCCTGACCGTGGCACGCGACATGCGACGCAGCATCGGCATAGCCGGCCGCGAAGACAACAACACCTACCGACTGGTGCACGGCGAGGGCGACAACCTGCCGGGCCTCGTCGTCGACGTGTATGGACGCACGGCCGTGATGCAGGCCCACTCGGCCGGCATGCACCTGGACCGCATGACGATAGCCGAAGCGCTGGCCGAGGTGATGGACGGCGAGGTGGACAACATCTATTATAAATCGGAAACGACCCTGCCCTTCAAGGCCGACCTCTACCCCGAAAACGGCTTCCTGAAGGGAGGCAGCGCCGACAACGTGGCCGTGGAGTATGGCCTGAAGTTCCACATCGACTGGCTGAAGGGACAGAAGACGGGCTTCTTCGTGGACCAGCGCGAGAACCGCGCCCTGCTGGAGCGCTATGCCCACGGACGCAGCGTGCTGAACATGTTCTGCTACACAGGCGGATTCTCTGTCTACGCCATGCGCGGAGGGGCCAAGCTGGTGCACTCGGTAGACAGCTCGGCCAAGGCCATCGACCTGACGAACAAGAACATCGCCCTGAACTTCCCCGACGACCCGCGCCACACGGCCTATGCCGAAGACGCCTTCAAGTTCCTGGACCGCATGGGCGACCAGTATGACCTCATCGTTCTGGACCCGCCCGCCTTTGCCAAGCACCGCGACGCCCTGCGCAACGCCCTGCAGGGCTACCGCAAGCTGAACGTCAAGGCATTCGAGAAAATCAAGCCGGGCGGCATCCTGTTCACCTTCTCGTGCTCGCAGGCCGTCAGCAAGGAAAACTTCCGCACGGCGGTCTTCACGGCGGCAGCCATGTCGGGGCGCAACGTGCGCATCCTGCACCAGCTGACGCAGCCGGCGGACCACCCCGTGAACATCTACCACCCCGAAGGAGAGTACCTCAAGGGCCTGGTATTGTATGTAGAATAGGCCGAAAGGTTAAACAATGCTAACAAAACGCATTTTTTCGTCGATTTGTTATGTTGTATAACATAAACCGCTTACCTTTGCACTGTGTTTTTCATGGTATTAGATTTAAGGTTAATAAAGATTGGGTGTCTGGGATAGATGCCCTTCTTTTTTTTATATACCTTCCATCCCTGAATCGGCCCCCGGCCGACACCCGCCGCAGGAAAGAAAAAAACGGTGGGTCGCTTGTTTTTCTCCCCCTGGTATTGTACTTTTGCAAGGTTATGTCAAAAACAAAGAACTTGTTAATTTTTAAAACCCAAGCAAAAGAACTATGAACATCAAGATTCGCTTAGTCATCATGAACTTCCTGCAGTTTGCCGTGTGGGGAGCCTATCTGACATCCATGGGCAGCTACCTGGTCAACGTAGGCCTGGCCTCGCACATCGGCATCTTCTATGCCATGCAGGGCATCGTGTCCCTCTTCATGCCCGCCATCCTGGGCATCATCGCCGACCGCTGGATACCCGCCCAGAAGCTGCTGGGCCTGAGCCACTTCCTGGCGGCCCTGTTCATGGCTCTCACCGGTTACTACGGCATGACAAGCGGACAAGACGTGGCCTTCGGCCCCCTCTTCACCTTCTACGCCCTGAGCGTGGCCTTCTACATGCCCACGCTGGCCCTCTCGAACTCCGTGGCCTACACGGCCCTCGACAAGGCGGGGCTCGACACCATCAGGCACTTTCCCCCCATCCGCATCTTCGGCACCATCGGCTTCATCTGCTCCATGTGGGCGGTCGACATCCTGGGGCTGCAGAACAACTACGGGCAGTTCTTCGCCTGCGCCGCCATCGGGCTGGTGTTCGCCTTCTACGCGCTGTCCCTCCCCGCCTGCCCCACGAGCAAGGGCGGACAGAGCAAGTCGCTGGTCGAGGCGCTGGGGCTGCGCGCCTTCACCCTGTTCCGCCAGAAGAAAATGGCCATCTTCTTCCTCTTCTCCATGCTGCTGGGCGTGTCGCTGCAGATTACCAACGGCTTTGCCAACCCCTACATCAGCAGCTTCGGCAGCATACCCGAGTATGCCGACACCTTCGGCGTGCAGCATGCCAACATCCTGATATCGCTCTCGCAGGTGTCCGAGACGCTCTGCATCCTGCTGATACCTTTCTTCCTGAAACGCTTCGGCATCAAGTACGTGATGCTCATCGCCATGCTGGCATGGGTGCTGCGCTTCGGCCTCTTCGGAGCGGGCAATCCGGGCAGCGGCGTGTGGATGTTCGTCCTCTCGATGATTGTCTATGGCGTGGCCTTCGACTTCTTCAACATCTCGGGCTCGCTGTTCGTCGACCGCGAGACGGACAAGGACATCCGCTCGAGCGCGCAGGGGCTGTTCATCATCATGACCAACGGCTTCGGAGCCACCATCGGCACGCTGGGCGCGCAGGCGGTGGTGAACCACTTTGTGGACTTCGGCAGCGAGGCGTCGCAGGTAGCCCAGTGGCAGTCGGCGTGGTTCACCTTCGCAGCCTATGCCCTGGTGGTGGCCGTGGTCTTCGCGCTGGTGTTCAAATACAAGCACCGGCCTGAAAACGCCTGACGCGCCGCCTGCCCCTCACCACCACATACTACAAACAACTGAACAAGCAACGAATATGAACCGAAAGAAGACAGAATTGCAGGTGCTGAACATCTCCTACAGCAGTTCGCAGGGAGGTGGCGCCTATGCCCTGGTGCTGGGCGAGGTCGGCGGAAGCCGGCAGATGCCTGTCATCATCGGGGCGGCCGAGGCGCAAGTCATCCTGCTCGAAATCAGGGGCATCGTGTCGCCACGCCCCCTGACGCACGAACTGTTTGCCTCCGTACTCGAGGCACTGTGCACCCGCCTGCTGCGCATATTGATCTACAAGGCGGAGAAGGGGCTGTTCTACTCGTACCTCTACCTGCAGGCGGCAGACGGGAGCCTGGTCCGCGTGGACGCCCGCACGAGCGACGCCGTGGCCCTGGCCATGCGCATGGGATGCCCCATCCTGACCTACGACGACATCCTCGAGGCCGAATGCATCCGCATGGACGAAGGCGAAGCCCCCGAAAAGCGCGAGGAACAGACCCTCGAGGAGATGCAGAAGGAGCTGGACAAGGCCATCGAGCAGGAGGAGTATGAAAAGGCTGCCGCCCTGCGCGACCTGATAAACAAAATGAAAGATTCAAATACCCAAGACTGATGCACGTATTCTATACACCCGACATACAGACACGGGCCGAGCTGCCCGAAGAAGAAGCCGCCCACGCCGTACGCGTGCTGCGCCTGCAGGAAGGCGACGAAGTGATGCTGACCGACGGAGCGGGCAACTTCTACCGCGCCGCCATCAGCGCGGCCTCGAACAAGCGCTGCCTGGTGCAGGTCCTCGAAACCCTGCCGCAGGAACCCCTCTGGACAGGCCACCTGCACCTGGCCATGGCTCCCACCAAGAACATGGACCGCACGGAGTGGCTGGCCGAGAAGGCCACGGAGATAGGCTTCGACGAGCTGACCTTCCTCAACTGCCGCTTCTCCGAGCGCAGGGTCATCAAGACCGAACGCATCCAGAAGATACTGGTGTCGGCCGTCAAGCAGTCGCTCAAGGCCCGCCTGCCGCGCCTGAACGAGATGACGGACTTCCACCACTTCGTGAAGCAGCCCTTCACGGGGCAGAAGTTCATCGCCCACTGCTACGAAGGCGAGAAGCCGCTGCTGAAGGACGTGCTGAAGCGGGGCGAGGACGCGCTGGTGCTCATCGGGCCCGAAGGCGACTTCAGCGAAGAGGAAGTGCGGCTGGCCGTCGAGCAGGGCTTCCGCCCCGTCAGCCTGGGGCGCTCGCGCCTCCGCACGGAGACGGCTGCCCTTGTGGCCTGCCACCTGATGAACCTCTGCAACCAGATTAATTGAAATAGTTTCAACCTTCTAAAAAATTATCGTCACATGAAAACCTGTTTATTGAACCGTCTGTGGATGGGCGCCCTGGCCCTCGTGCTGGCCGCATCGTGCTCCCATCCGGGTGACTACACCAACGCCATCCCCGCCGAGGCCACCGAAGTGGTCTCCATCGACCTGCAGTCGCTGGCCCTCAAGGCCGGAGTGGATGATCCCCAAAACGCCGAAGCCTTGCAGAAGTTGAGCCAGACGCTGGCCAGCGGCGTGAGCGCCGATGCCCAAAAGGCCGTGGAAACGTTCTTCGACAACCCCTCGGAGGCAGGCATCGACTTCGGCAAGCCTGTCTACATCTTCCATTCGTCGGAAACCAACCGCAAGGGCTTCATCGCCGCCGTGGACGATACCGACAAGCTGAAAAACCTGCTGAAGGCCACGCAGAGCGAAACGCAGATGGCCGACGTGGTCGAGAAGGACGGCTACAACTATTGCTACAACGACCGTGCCTTCGTGGCCTTCAACGCCACCACCCTGCTCGTGCTCCCCACGACCGACACGCCCGACATCGCACAGCTGCACCAGGAAGTCGCCGCCCTGCTGGGACAAAAGGCCGAACAGAGCATCCACAGCCAGCAGGCCTTCCGGCAGATGCAGGAAACCCAAGGCGACGTGCGCATGATGATGACCGCAAGCACCTTCCTCCAGTTCTACCCCGACCCCATGCTGAAATCCATGATGGACAGCCTGCACATGCAGAACATCAAGTACATCGGCGGCCTCTCCTTCGAACCCGGACGGATGGCCATCAACGCAAGCTACACGTCGGACGACCCTCAGGCACAGGCGTTCATCGAAAAGCAGCTGAAGACGACACGCCCGCTCCAGAACACCTTTGCCTCCTACTTCCCCCAGTCGACCCTGTTCTACCTCACCCTGGGCATGGACGGCAAGGAAGTGTTCGCCCAGCTGGACGAGAACCCGCAGCTCAAGAAGGCCCTCTCCGACAAAGACAGGGAGCTGGTGAAGACGCTGGTGGCCTCGCTTGAAAACGACTTCACACTGGGCATCACGGGCCTCAACGCCCAAGGGAACCCCACCATACTGGCCTATGCCGAAACCAACAACGCCAACCTGCTGAACCAGCTGTACGAAGCGACCAAGGGACAGGGCGGCAACGACCTCACCAAGCTGGACAACGGCGACTACCTGTACACGGACAAAGGCATGAAGGTATACATGGGCATGCGCGGCAAGCAGCTCGTCATGACCAACGACGAAGCCCTCTACCGCAACGCTGGCAAGGAAAGCAAGCCCTCCCTGCTCGACACGGACTTTGCCAAGGAAATCGAAGGACAACGCTTGGTCACCGTCGTCAATACCGAAGCCGTCTTCAACCTGCCCATCGTCAAGATGGCCACGGGCTTCCTCAACCCCCAATACCGCGCCATGGTGACCGCCGCCGAAAACATCTCCTACCTGGAGATGAGCAGCGAGGGCACGAAGGGCCTCGTCGTGCTGCAACTGAAAGACCAAAAGACCAATGCGCTGAAACAGATTGTAGACCAGGTGAAGGCATTGTCCAACCTGTAACAAAAGAACAACCGACTTTTCATCCCATGAAGGAGATTCATCTGCAACAAACCCTTCCCCAAGTCTTTGCAGGTCGCGATGCCATTGCCTCGGAGGTGTGGCACCGCGACCTCACTTTCGAGCGGGGCAAACAGTACCTGGTCGAAGCAGCCTCGGGTACCGGCAAGTCATCGCTGTGCAGCTATCTGTATGGCTACCGCAACGACTACGAGGGCATCATCTGCTTCGACGGAAGCAACATCCGCTCGCTCAAGGCCGCCGACTGGACACGCCTCCACCGCCGCTCGCTCAGCATCCTCTTTCAGGAGCTGCGCCTCTTCTCCGAGCTGACCGCCCTCGAAAACGTGCTGCTCAAAAACCAGCTGACCCGCTTCAAGAGCCGGCGCGAGATAGACGCCCTCTTCGACGCGCTGGGCATCGGCGACAAGAAGAACGAACCCACGGGGCGCCTCTCCTTCGGACAGCAGCAGCGCGTGGCCTTCATCCGCTGCCTGTGCCAGCCCATGGACTTCATCCTGCTGGACGAACCCGTCAGCCACCTGGACGAGGCCAACGCCGCCGTCATGGCCTCCCTGCTGGACAAGGAAGCGGGCACGCAGGGGGCAGGCGTCATCGTGACCTCCATCGGCAAACACCTCGATATGGACTATAACAACGTACTGAAACTATGAACAGACTTGTCTGGAAACTCCTGCGCCGCCACATCAGCGGCGCCCAGCTGGCAGGGTTCTTCCTGGCCAGCCTCTTCGGCATGACCATCGTGCTGCTCGGCATCCAGTTCTACCGCGACGTGGCGCCCGTCTTCACACAGGGCAACAGCTTCCTGAAGAAGGACTACCTCATCGCCACCCGCAAGATCAGCACCCTGGGCAACCTGACGGGACGGAGCAACACCTTCAGCGCCGCCGCCATCGACGACCTGCGCCGTCAGCCCTTCACCCGCAGCGTGGGCACCTTCACTCCTTCGCTGTTCAACGTGTCGGCCGGCATGGGCATGGAGGAGGCTGGCATCCGCCTGTCTACGGAGATGTTCTTCGAGTCCGTGCCCGACGAGTACATCGACGTCAGCCTCGACCGCTGGCACTTCGACCCGCAGAGCCGCACCATCCCCATCATCATCCCCCGCAACTACCTCAACCTCTACAACTTCGGCTTCGCCCAGAGCCGGAGCCTGCCCAAGCTGTCCGAAGGGCTGATGAACCTCATCCGGATGGACATCCGCCTGAGCGGCAACGGGCTGGCAGAAAACTTCAAGGGGCAGATTGTGGGCTTCTCCAACCGGCTGAACACCATCCTCGTGCCCCAGGCCTTCATGGAGTGGGCCAACCAGCGCTATGCCCCCGGCCGCGAGGCGCAGCCCTCACGCCTCATCGTCGAGGTGAACAACCCCACGGACACGGCCATCAACGACTACTTCAGCCGGAAGGGCTACGAGACGGAAGGCGACTCGCTCGACGCCGGCCGGGCCACCTATTTCCTCCGCCTGGTGACGGGCATCGTGCTGGCCATCGGAGGCGTCATCAGCCTGCTGGCCTTCTACATCCTGATGCTCAGCATCTTCCTCCTGCTGCAAAAGAACCGCACCAAGCTGCAGAACCTGCTGCTCATCGGGTACGGTCCCTCGCAGGTGGCCCTGCCCTACTGCCTGCTGACGGCCACCCTCAACCTGGCCGTCCTGCTGCTCTCGACGGGCTGCGTGGTGCTGGTGCGCCATGCCTACCTGCCTTTCCTGGAAGAGCTCGTACCCCAGCTGACAGGCAGTTCGCTGCTCCCCACCGCGCTGACAGGCCTGCTGCTGTGCGTCCTCGTCTCGACGCTCAACATGCTGGCCATCCGACGCCAGCTGCCGCGGGTCTCCTCCGCCGCCCGAAGCTGACGTAAAGTCCCCGCGGACACCTGTGCCCCAGGTACCTAAAAAAAAGCAAACGGCCGAACCATCGCTTCCTTTCCCTTGTTTTACCTGTCACAACATCGAGAAAATAGGAAGAGATATGAAACTGATTATGAGTGACAGACCCATCGACACCAGCCTGCTGGCGGGCAAGGACATCACGTACTTCGACCTGTCGACCCTGAAGATAGCCCCCTGCGTGGGCTGCTTCGGCTGCTGGACCCGCACGCCGGGCAAGTGTGTCGTACGCGACGATGCCACCCGCATCTATCCCTGCATTGCCCGAAGCAACCGGGTACTATACATCAGCCGCCTCCGCTACGGGGGCTATGACACCGTCATGAAAACCATGCTCGAGCGGGCCATCCCCGTGCAGCAGGCCTTCATCCGCATCCACGAGGGCGAGACGCACCACGTGCAGCGGGCCGTGGCCCTGAAGCAGGCCACCATCCTGGCCTATGGGGCACAGACGGAGGAAGAACAGGACATCTTCCGCCAGCTGGTGGCCCGCAACGCACGCAACATGAGCTTTGAGAGTCATAAAATCGTATTTACCACCGAAGCCCTGCTGGAGAGCATGGTGAAAAACGTATTGCAACAATGGGAAAAATCATGATACTGAACGGAAGCCCGCGGGCTCCGAAGTCCAACTCCCTGCGCTATGCCGAGCTGTTCATGAAGTACAGCCGGCAGGCAGCCGACTACTACCCCATCACGAAGACCAACCACAGCCGCCTGCTGGAAAAGATGGCCGGCTATTCGGACGTGCTCCTGGTGTTTCCTCTCTATGCGGACGCCCTGCCCGTCAGCCTGCTGAACTTTCTGAAGTCGCTCGAAGCCTGTCCGCCCCCGCGCAAGCCGGTCGTCTCCATCCTCATCAACTGCGGATTTCTGGAGCACACCCAAAACGAGGTAGCCGTGCGCATGCTGGAGCTATTCTGCAGGCAGAACAGCTACGAGATGGGCTCCGTCCTGATGCTGGGCAGCGGCGAAGCTATACTGGACACGCCCTTCAAGTATGTGGCTGCCCGTGCCATACGCAAGCTGGCCCGGGCGGTCGACGAAGGGAGCCGCCTCCGCCTGGCCGCCACCATGCCGCTGGGGCCGAGGCTGTTCAAGATGGCCGCCACCGTCTACTGGACCCGCTACGGACAGCGTTTCGGCACGTCGAAGAAGCAGATGCAGACGATGGGAATAGAGGGGAACGACTAAAAAAAAGAGAAAAACAGGAAGAAAAATCACTAACACAAAGCGCTCACAACCAACAAATTACAGAAAACCTGCGAAAAAAAACGATTTTTTTAGGGGAAGCAGATAGGGGATTTCGGCAGGGGCTGCGTTATACCAGTGAAAGCGGCCCCGGCCGGACGCTCTCAAAGAAACAAGCCAATAAGTATTCACCTAAAAAAAGAAACGTTATGAAATTCAAATTTATCGCATTATCTTTGTGTATGGTTGCCAGTGCAAATATCGTAAAGGGACAGAACAACGACAAGAAGTTCAGTCCGTCCGACAATCGTCATGAGTTCCGCGTTGCCGCCAGCGACGGGCTGACCCTGACAACAGTCGATGTGCTCGGCATGGGATTGTCCGACGCCCTCACCGGCACCAAGCGCTCCAACGAAAAGGGCACGATGGTCTACAGCGTAGGTTACCGCTATGCCCTCAACCGCTTCCGTCTGGGAGGTGACCTGGGCTTTGCCAAAACCAGCAGCCAGCTGATGCTGAACGGCGAGACGTCGACGTCCATCAAGGAAAAGGAACTGAACTTCCTCGTACTGCCTACCGCCGAATTCGTCTACTTCAAGCGCAATCTGGTAGAGCTCTACGGATCGGCAGCAGCAGGTGTAAACCTCGTTCGCCACACCGAGAAGGGCCTCACCGATGCCGGCAAGTCTGCCGCCCAGAAAGCCAGCCTGAGCACCAACTTCGCCTATCAGGTGAACCCCATCGCCATCCGCGTAGGCAACGACCGTATAGGCGGATTCCTGGAAGCAGGCTTGGGCCACAAAGGCTTCCTCACGGCAGGTGTCAGCCTGAGATTCTAACTTCCCTAAACAACATTGCAATGAGTACAGACAGGAAAGAACTTTTCAAGGTCCGATTCGAAAAACATTATCCGAGGCTATGCTCCATAGCCTACGGATATGTTTCAGACCGCGACGACTCGGAAGACATCGTCCAGGAGACGTTCATCCACATCTGGGACAAGGGCAAGGACGACTTGTCCGAACAGGACTTCGTGGCCTACCTGACCACTGCCGTCAAGAACCGCTGCATCACTTTCCTGCGGCGGAAGAAGGACGACACCGTGTCCATCGAAGACTGTCCGCTGGCCGACCACCATCTGTCCGACGACCTCCCTGCCGACGGCGAAGCTCCCCGCTCGCCCGAAGAGGTGATCGAGGAAGCCCTCGCCACCCTGCCCCCCAAGTGCAAGGACATCTTCCTGATGGCCAAGCTCAAGGGCATGAAGTACCGCGAGATAGCCCGCGAGCTGGGCATCTCCGAGAAGACCGTCGACAACCAGATGACGAAAGCCGTCAAGCTGCTGCGTGCCTATGCGGCCGAAAATCCTTTCCTGATGACTGCCATCGGCGCCATCGTATTATCCATCCTTGTAAACTGCCACTGACCATGAAACAGAACGAAGACATCAACGACCTGCTGGCCCGCCACCTGGCTCACGAGAGCATGACCGAGGCACAGCAACAGCAGCTGGACGCATGGACAGCCGCCCACCCGACGGAGTACCGACGCCTGATGCGACTGACCGACGCCCTCCGCCCGCAGGCGGACGAAAGCGACTTCGACGCCCGCCAGGCCTGGCTGAAGGTGGAGCCTCGGCTGAAGGGCAGAACGATGGAACTGCACCGCAGGCGACGCTTCATCACCTTCTGCTCCATAGCCGCCTCGCTGCTGCTCCTGCTGGGCACGGTCACCGTCTACCTCTTCCGCCAACCCGCCGTGCACTACGTGAACAACGGCCGGACGGCCCGCCACCTCCTCCTGCCCGACAGCTCGGAGGTGACCCTCTACCCGAAGACCACCCTGAGCTTCCGCTACGGAGCCCACCGCAGCGAACGCCTGGCACGCCTCGAAGGCAAAGCCTTCTTCCACGTGAAGAAAGCCGCCGGCAAGCCCTTCCGTGTGGAGACCGAGGAAGTGGAAGTGGAAGTGCTGGGCACCTCGTTCCTCGTAGACGCCACGCACACAGAGCGCACTGCCGTCTTTGTGGAGAGCGGACGCGTAAAAGTCACCGCCGACGACAACGGCCTCGAACTCCACGCACACGAAAAGGCCGAACTCAGCGGAGGCAGCCTGCAGAAAGGCGTCATCGACGACCCGGCCACCTTCTTCAACCGCAAAAAACCGAAGATGGTGTTCAACCAAACGCCCATCGGAGACGTTATAAAGGAAGTGGAGAAGCACACGGGCATCCGCATCGAGCTGGGACGGGGTGTAGAGGAGAACACCATCACCACCCGCATCGACCCCGACGATGCCGAGGGCATCGCGGCCGAGCTGGCTTTCCTCTGCGGATGCAAGTGCGACACGCTGAAACGTGGAAAACTTTACCGGCTACACTATGAGTAGAAAAAACGGGGCCTGCTGGCCCTGCTGACATTCTTATTTGCCACGCTGCTGCACAGCCAGGAAATCCCTGCCGGGCAGCCGATAGCGGAAGAGCGGATTCAGGTGACCGCCTCTTCCGCTACCGTCTTGCAATGGTTCGGGTACATCGAACGCCAGCTGGACCTCACCCTGTCCTACAACCCCTCGCTCATCGACCTCCACAAGACCTGCCGCATCAGCGCTTCGGGGCAGATGACCGTGTCCCAGCTGCTCGCCCTGGTGCTGGAAGGCTACCGTTTCCGCACCACCTTCATCCCGCCGCGCAAACTGGCCATCCAGATTCATCGCCCGCAGACCTACTGCCTCAGCGGGAGCGTCGCGGAGGAAGGCAGCGGCGAACGGCTCTATGGGGCCGTCGTGGTGCTGGACGACGGCAAAGAAGGCAAGTGGCACGCCCTGACCGATGCCGACGGGCGCTTCCGCCTCTACCTGCCCGAGGGTTACTACCGCATGAACATCAGCTACATGGGCTATCAGCCCTACACCCAGCCCGTCCGTGTGGACCGCGACCGCACGCTCCGCCCCGCGCTCACGCCCCAGCTGTTCGAGATAGCCGAGGTCACTGTGAAGTCTTACAAGAACGGCGGCGAGCTGGGCGAGCTCACGCCTTCGAACCTCCTGTCGTTCAGCGGCAACGACCTGTTCTCGCAAATCTGGATACTGCCGGGCGTGACGGGCCTCCCCACCGGCTGCAACTTCCAGGTGGACGGCGGCAGCAGCGACGAAAACCAGCTCTTGCTGGACGGCGTGCCAGTCTACCACCCCGGCCACATCAACTCCCTGCTGCCCGTGTTCAACGGCGATGCCGTCAGGAGCATGGTCTTCCACAAAGGTTTCTTCCCCACCCGCCTCGAGGGCCGGCTCTCGTCGGTCACCGAAGTCAACCTCAAGGAAGGTAACCTGCAGGAGCACGTCCGCACCCTGACGCTCGACATGCCTGCCGCAGGCATCACCCTCGAGGGGCCCATCCTCAAGGACAAGCTGTCCTACCTGGTGAGCGCCCGCCGCAGCTGGCTCGACTTCTTCGACAACCTGCTGTCCGAAGACAGCCGCATGAACCACTCCACCTACGACTACAACGCCAAGCTGTCCTACCACCTGTCGCCCTCCAGCACGCTCCGCCTCATGGCCCAGGTGGGCGTACACTTCGTGGGCTACCTGCCCCGCCACCACCGCTCCTACTACAGCATCCAGCCCCGCTTCTCGCTGAAATACCAGCCGGCGGAAAAGGAGCTGCTCTACCTCCACTTCTCGCGGATGGAGCAGTTCTACCACAACCTGCGCTTCGACTACCTCTCCCTGCCCACCGACTTCCGCATGCCCAGCATCGACGGCTTCAGGCCGCGCTCGTCGGAGCACTACGAAGTGGGCTGGAAGCACTTTCTGGAGAACGGACAGCTGGACGTATCGGCTTACTACAAGACACGCCGCCACGTCGTGGCCCTGAGCCCCGACACCTCCATCGAAGATGCCCGACGGGACCAGTACATCATGACGGGCAACGGCGACAGCTATGGCGCCAAGGCCTACTTCTACAACACCTGGAAGCGCTGGACGCTCCAGCTGTCCTACGCCTATACGCGGAGCCGCGAATGGTTTCCCCGGCTGGAAGACCGCGGCAAGCTGCCTTCGCTCTACGACATCCCCCACCAGCTGGGAGCCGCCCTTTCCTGCCAGATAGGCCGCCACTCTTCCCTTTCGCTGGGCGGTACCGTGCGCTCGGGGCGGATTATCGAGTTGGACGAATTTCTCGACCCGCTTCCGGCCAACCGCTTCCGCACCGAGCGCGAACGCACCCGCTACCGCCTGGACGCAGGCTACTCCTTTCGGAAAGACGTCGGAGCCGACAAGTTGCTGTTGCTCCGCCTGGGCCTGTACAACATCGTGGGCAATCCGTCCGAAGAAGAGGTCCTGAGCTACTACTCCGTCCACTGGTATGGCAACTGCCTGCCCTACGCCTCGGTCAGCTTCAAGTTCTGACGAACAGGACGTATACAAGCGGCCGGCAGGATGTGGATTTTCTGTCTGCAGACCGTACGGTTCCTGAGGATGTGTCAAAATAAATCCATCATTCCAAAATCATTGGTCCAAATCCCGCCGAACAAACTTCCGAATGCTTCTATGGGAATGTTTCAAACCCAAGGGGGGAATGTTTCAAACATTCGACCCCGATGTTTCAAACATAGAGGGTTTAGGATTCAAACCCAAATTCAGGGTGGCTTCATACAAAATCGGAAATTTCCCCTATAATGTAATTCTTTTTCACCATCATTGTCATCGCATAACGGAGAAGCAGACAGAAGAACCACCCTAAAATCAGAAATTATCCGAACATCCCCTGTACATCGTTCTATTTCCTTGCGTTTTACCGAGGTTATTCCAAAGAAATTGCGTAAGTTTGCCGACAATCGAAAAAACAACGATACGTATGCCAAACGACCTCATCGCCATTCTGGGCCCCACGGCCTCGGGCAAGACTCCCTTTGCGGCAGTACTGGCAGCCACGCTGGGCACGGAAATCATCAGTGCCGACTCGCGCCAGGTGTACCGCGGTATGGACCTAGGCACAGGAAAAGACCTGGCCGACTACCGCGTGGACGGACAGGATATCCCCTACCACCTGATAGACATCGCCGAGCCGGGCTACAAGTACAACGTCTTCGAGTACCAGCGCGACTTCCTGACGGCCTACGAAGACATCCGCCGCCGGGGCATGACACCCATCGTCTGCGGAGGTACAGGGCTCTACCTGGAAGCGGTGCTCAAAGGTTACCGCCTGCTGCCCGTACCCGAGAACCCCGAGCTGCGTGCCCGCCTGGCGGACAAGTCACTGGAGGAACTGACCGAAATATTGAAGACCTACAAGACCCTGCACAACACCACGGACGTGGACACGGCCAAACGCGCCATCCGCGCCATCGAGATAGAAGAACACTACCTGCATACGCCCGTGGACGAACGCTCGTTCCCCCAGCTGAAGAGCCTCATCATCGGCGTGGACATCGACCGCGACCTGCGCCGCGAGAAGATAACCCGCCGCCTGAAGCAGCGGCTGGACGAAGGGATGGTGGATGAAGTGCGCCGCCTGCTGGAGTGGGGCATCGCGGCGGAGGACCTCATCTACTACGGACTGGAATACAAGTACCTGACGCTCTACGTCACCGGCCACCTGACCTACGACGAGATGTTCCACGGGCTGGAGACGGCCATCCACCAGTTCGCCAAGCGGCAAATGACCTGGTTCAGGGGCATGGAACGGCGCGGATTCACCATCCACTGGATGGACGCACGACTGCCCATGGAAGAAAAGATTGCATTTGTCAAGCAAAAACTCAAAGAGAATTTGTAAATTTGCAGGAACAACGGCGGCGAAGGGAAGATTCCCCCTCGACACCACCTAACGAAAGGACAAAGAGCTATGACGAAATCACCCGAAAAATGGGGGGTGATATACAACCCCAAGGCCGGCACGCGCAAGGTGCAGAAACGGTGGAAAGAAATCAAGGAATACATGGACAGCCGGGGCTTGGCCTACGACTACGTGCAGTCCGAAGGATTCGGCTCGGTGGAACGGCTGGCAGGCATCCTGGCCAACAACGGCTACCGCACCATCGTCATCGTGGGCGGCGACGGCGCACTGAACGACGCCATCAACGGCATCATGAACTCCGACGCACCCGACAAGCAGAACATTGCCCTGGGCATCATCCCCAACGGCATCGGCAACGACTTTGCCGACTACTGGGACATGAGCGACGACTACAAGGAGGCGGTAGACTGCATCGCACACGGACGCCGCCGGCGCATCGACGTGGGCACGTGCTACTACTACGACGGGCAGAAGCACCTGACGCGCTACTTCCTGAACGCCATCAACATCGGCCTCGGCGCCCGCATCGTGAAGGTGACCGACCAGTGCAAGCGCTTCTGGGGCGTGAAGCCTCTGTCCTACTTCATGGCCCTGCTGTCGCTCATCTTCGAGCGCAAGCTGCACCGCATGCACCTCAAGATAAACGGCGAACACATCCGCGGACGCATCATGACGGTGTGCATCGGCAGTGCGCGCGGCTACGGACAGGTGCCCAGCGCCGTGCCCTACAACGGCTGGCTGGACGTCTCCGTCATCTACCGCCCCGAACTGCGCCAGCTGCTCAGCGGTCTGTGGCTGCTGATACAGGGACGCATCCTGAACCACAAGGTGGTGCACCCCTACCGCACACAGCACGTCAAGGTGCTGCGCGCCCAGAACGCCGCCGTCGACCTGGACGGACGCATCCTGGACCGCCACTTCCCGCTGGAGATAGGCATCCTGCACGAAGCCATCACATTGATTATACCGGAATGAAAGATAGCGGTGAGTGGTTAGGGGTGAGCGGTGAGCATTCCCACTTCCTGCTAACCACTAACCGCTAACCACTCACCACTAACCACTAAATAAATGAACAACCTGATTGAACAACTGACCCATAACCCGGCAGGCAACTTCTTCCTGCTGGCAGGCCCCTGCGTCATCGAAGGCGAAGACATGGCCCTGCGCATCGCCGAAAAGGCGGTAACCATCACCGAAAAGCTGAACATCCCCTACGTATTCAAGGGCTCGTACCGCAAAGCCAACCGCTCGCGGCTGGACTCCTTTACCGGCATCGGCGACGAGAAGGCGCTGAACATCCTGAAGAAGGTGCACGACACCTTCGGTATCCCCACCGTGACCGACATCCACACCGCCAGCGAAGCCGCCATGGCCGCCGAATATGTGGACATCCTGCAGATACCCGCCTTCCTGTGCCGGCAGACCGACCTGCTGGTGGCCGCCGCACAGACGGGCAAGACCATCAACATCAAGAAAGGACAGTTCCTCTCGCCCCTGGCCATGAAATTTGCCGCCGAGAAGGTGGTGGAGGCCGGCAACCCGCAGGTGATGCTGACCGAGCGCGGAACGACCTTCGGCTACCAGGACCTGGTAGTGGACTTCCGCGGCATCCCCGAAATGCAGACCTTCGGCCACCCCGTAGTGCTCGACGTGACCCACTCCCTGCAGCAGCCCAACCAGACCAGCGGCGTGACGGGCGGCATGCCCCAGCTCATCGAAACCATCGCCAAGGCCGGCGTAGCTGCCGGAGCCGACGGCCTCTTCCTGGAAACGCATGAGAATCCGGCCGTGGCCAAGAGCGACGGAGCCAACATGCTGCGCCTGGACCTGCTGGAAGACCTGCTGACCAAGCTGGTGCGCATCCGGCAGGCCATCCGATAAACGAATAAAAAAATCGGGCGGGCCGTGTGACTTTCGTCCACCCCCTCCGACTGATACATACAGAAAACCTAAAAAATGAGTTATGAGACATTTATTTAAGAAAACTCTCCTGGCCGCAGTCATCATCTGCGGCAACATGGGCATCCTCTTCGCCCAGCAGATGCCGCCCGTCCCCATGGACGCGCAGGTACGCGTGGGCAAGCTGGACAACGGACTGACCTATTACATCCGTCACAACGAAAAACCTGAAAACCGTGTGGAATTCCATATCGCACAGAAGGTGGGCTCCATCCTCGAAGAACCGCAGCAGCGCGGACTGGCCCACTTCCTGGAGCACATGGCCTTCAACGGCACGAAAAACTTCCCCGGCGACGAACGCGGCCTGGGCATCGTGCAGTGGTGCGAAACGAAAGGCATCAAGTTCGGCGTGAACCTCAACGCCTACACCTCGGTGGACGAAACCGTCTACCGCATCAGCAACGTGCCCAGCACGGACGCAGCCGTAGTAGACTCCTGCCTGCTCATCCTGCACGACTGGAGCAACGCCATCCTGCTGGCCGACCAGGAGATTGACAAGGAGCGCGGCGTCATCCGCGAAGAGTGGCGCAGCCGCAACAGCGGTATGCTCCGCCTCTACACCGAAGCACAACCCGTCATCTATCCCGACTCGAAGTACAGCGACTGCATGCCCATCGGCAGCATCGACGTCATCAACAACTTCCCCTATCAGGACATCCGCGACTACTACGCCAAGTGGTACCGTCCCGACCTGCAGGGCATCATCATCGTGGGTGATATCGACGTAGACCAGATGGAAGCCAAGATCAAGTCGGTATTTGCCGATGTGAAGAAGCCCGTCAACCCCGCCGAACGCATCTATTACCCCGTGCCCGACAATGCCGAGCCCCTTATTTATATAGGTAAGGACAAGGAGATAGACAGCCCCAGCATCGACATCTACTTCAAGCACGACGCCACGCCCGACTCCATCAAGGGTACCATGGCCTACCTGGTACAGGACTACCTGATGAGCGCCATCACCATGATGATGAACGAGCGCCTGAGCGAACTGGCACAGAGCGCCAACCCGCCCTATGTGAACGCCGGCTGCTATTACGGCAACTTCTTCCTGTCCAAGACGAAGGAAGCCTTCAACATCTCGGGTACCGCCAAGGACAACGGCCTGAAGGAAACCCTGGCTGCCCTGCTGACGGAAGTGGAACGCATGCGCCGCTACGGCTTCACGGAGTCTGAGTATGCACGTGCCCGTGCCAACATCCTGCAACGCATTGAGTCGTCCTACAACGAACGCGCCAACACGAAGAACGACACGTACGTGAACCAGTGCATCCAGAACTTCCTCGACGCCGAACCCATGCCGGGCATCGAATACGAATACACGGTCTACAACCAGATAGCCCCCAACATCCCGGTGGCACTGGTGAACCAGCTTGTACAGCAGCAACTGATTCCCGACAACAACGAGGTGGTCATCATATCGGCCCCCGACAAGGAAGGCGAAGTAATCCCCACCCAGGAAGAGGTGCTGGCACAGCTCAACGGCATGAAGCAGCTCGACGTGAAGCCTTATGAAGACAAGGTGAGCAACGAACCGCTGATGAAGGAAGCTCCCAAGGGCGGCAAGATTGTATCAGAGAAGGCTGACGCCATCTACGGCACAACGGAGCTGACCCTGTCGAACGGCGTGAAGGTCTACGTGAAGAAGACCGACTTCAAGGCCGACGAAATCCGCATGAGCGCCTTCAGCCTGGGCGGAACGAGTCTGCTGCCCGACAGCGACAAGCTGAACTTCAACCAGGGTATCCTGAACGGCGTCATCTCGGCCGGCGGACTGGGCGACTTCAGCAACGTGGAACTGACCAAGATGCTGGCCGGAAAGAAGGTATCGGTTGATGCAGGTGTAGGCGGCACGCAGGAATACGTACACGGCAACTGCTCGCCCAAGGACTTCGAAACGATGATGCAGCTCACCTACCTGAGCTTTACCGCTCCGCGCAAGGACATGGAAGCCTTCGCCTCCTTCAAGACACGTCTGAAAGCACAGTTGGAAAACGCAGCTGCCAACCCGCTGTCGAGCATCAACGACACCATCAGCGCAATGATGTACGGCAACCACCCGCGTTACCTCTCGCTGAAGCCCGAACTGATTGACCAGATTGACTACGACCGCGTGCTGCAAATCTATAAGGAACGCTTTGCCAATGCGGGCGACTTCACCTTCTTCCTCGTGGGCAACATCGATCTGGAGCAGACGAAGCCCCTCATCGAACAGTATCTGGGCAGCCTGCCCTCGACCGGAGCCAAGGAAACCGTACGTGACAACCACATGGACATCGCCAAAGGTATCCTGAGCAAGACCTACGCCAAGGAGCAGCAGACTCCGATGGCCACCGTCTTCATGCTCTACAGCGGCGACTGCAAGTACAACCAGCAGAACAACCTGCTGATGAGCTTCCTGACACAAGCCCTCAACATGGTCTATACCGAGGAAGTCCGCGAGAAGGAAGGCGGCACGTACGGCGTCAGCTGCTACGGAGGCCTGAACAAATATCCGACGGAAGACGTGATGATGCAGATTGTATACCAGACCGATCCTGAGAAATTCGAGAAGCTGAACGCCGTCATCGACCGCGAAATGCAGAAGATGGCAGCCGAAGGCCCGAGCGACGAACACCTGCAGAAGATCAAGGAATACATGCTGAAGAAGTATGGCGACAACCAGAAGGAAAACAGCTACTGGGTAAACAACCTGAAGGAATACTTCTGCAACGGTGTGGACAACACGAAGGACTATGAGGCTGCCGTCAATGCCATCACCAAAGCCGACGTGCAAAAGTTTGCCGCCGACCTGCTGAAGCAAGGCAACAAGATTACGGTAGTGATGACCGTACCCGAAAAGAAGTAATATTTTAAAGCTACGAGCTACAAGCTACAAGTGACGAGCTACTGGCGACAAGTGACAAGTATGAAATGTAACAACTCATAACTCGTAGCTTGTAGCTCGTAGCTCGTCACTTGTAGCTAATAACCAATAACTAAAACATGAACCTGTTTCTCGAACTGCGCCGACATGGCAAGCTGGCCGACAAACGCCATCCCATGTACGACAAAAACAAATTCGGCCGATTCTGGATGTATCTCATGGCCGCCTTCTGGGCCGGTTACCTGATATTCTTCGGCACAACATTCGCCTTCGCCCTGAGCGACGAGTCGCGCGAACCCTACCAGATCATCAACGGAGTCCTGATTATCATCCTGGCTCTCGACTTCCTCATCCGTTTTCCTTTCCAGAAAACCCCTACACAGGAGATGAAACCTTATCTCTTGCTGCCCATCCGACGCAAGCGGCTAATAGACTGCCTGCTGCTGCGCTCGGGACTGAGCACATTCAACCTCTTCTGGCTCTTTTTCTTCGTGCCGCTGGCCATCATCAGTGTGGCACGCTACTACGGCGTGGCAGGTGTCGTGACCTACAGCATCGGCATCTGGCTGCTGATGGTGATGAACAACTACTGGTTCCTGCTGTGCCGCACGCTGATGAACGAACGCGTCTGGTGGGCCTTCCTGCCGGTTGCCGTCTACGCCGCCATCGGCTGCGCCCTGTTCATTCCCGATGACAGCCTGCTGCTCGACGGGTCCATCACGCTGGGCGAAGGATTCATTACCGGCCATCCGCTCTGCTTCCTCGGAGTCATTGTCGCCATCGCCCTCCTGTGGCTGGTCAACCGCAAGGTGATGCAGGGGCTGGTGTACAACGAACTGAACAAGGTGGAAGATACGACGGTCAAGGTACGCAGCGTATCGGAATACCGCTTCCTGGACCGCTACGGCGAGATTGGTGAATACATGCGCCTGGAGCTGAAGATGCTGCTGCGCAACAAGGTATGCAAGGCTTCGCTGCGATCCATCATCATCGTCGTAGTGGCTTTCAGCCTCATCCTCAGCTTCACCGAAGCCTACGACTCCGCCGGTATGAAGAGCTTTATCATGGTGTACAACTACGTCATCTTCGGCATCATGTTTCTGTTGAGCATCATGAGCTACGAAGGCAACTACATCGACGGACTGATGAGCCGCAAGGAGTCTATCTACTCGCTGCTGCGTGCCAAGTACATCCTCTACAGCATAGCCATCCTGATTCCCTTCCTGCTGATGATTCCCGCCATGGTGACGGGCAAGCTGACAGTGCTGAGTTGCCTGTCCTGGGCCATTTTCACCGCCGGGGCCATCTACTTCTGCCTGTTCCAGCTGGCTGTGTACAACAATCACACCCTGGACCTCAATACCAGGCTGACCAACCGCAAGAACATGGGAACGGGACTGCAGAACCTCATCTCCTTTGCCGCCTTCGGTCTGCCCCTGCTGCTGAACTTCATCCTCAACCTATGGCTGGGCGAAACGACAACAGGCATCGTGCTCATCATCATCGGCCTGGGATTCATCCTCACCTCGCGCTTCTGGCTGAAGAACATCTACCACCGCTTCATGAAGCGCCGCTACAAGAACCTCGAAGGATTCCGCGACAGCCGGCAGAAGTAAAACCCGGACAGCAAATCATTTAACACTATATACCTATAATATATGATAACCATCAACCAACTCCAAAAGAAATTCGGCGAAAAGACCGCCGTCAACATAGAAAACTATACCATCAACCAGGGTGAGATGCTGGGCCTCGTAGGCAACAACGGTGCGGGCAAGACGACCCTCTTCCGTCTCATCCTGGACTTGCTGCAGGCCGACCGCGGCAACGTCACCATCGACGGGACCGACGTCAGCAAGAGCGAAGACTGGAAAACCTTCACCGGCGCCTTTATCGACGACGGCTTCCTTATCGACTATCTGACACCCGAAGAATACTTCTACTTCATCGGCCGCATGTACGGACTGAAGAAGGAGGAAGTGGACGAACGCCTCCGCCCCTTCGAACGCTTCATGAACGGCGAAGTGCTGGGGCAGAAGAAATTCATCCGCAACTACTCCATGGGCAACAAGCAGAAGATAGGTATCATTTCAGCCATGCTCCATCATCCGCGCCTGCTCATTCTGGACGAACCGTTCAACTTCCTGGACCCTTCGTCGCAGGCCATCATCAAGCACCTGCTGAAACGCTACAACGAAGAGCATAAGGCCACCGTTCTCATCTCGAGCCACAACCTGAACCATACGGTGGACATCTGCCCCCGCATCGCCCTGCTGGAACACGGCGTCATCATCCGTGACATCGACAATACCGACGGCTCGGCCGAAAAGGAACTGGAAGATTACTTCAATATAGGAGTAAAGGAAGAGGAACTGGAGGAAGAACAAGAAGGAACCGGACAATCCCAGGACGCCCCAACCTCTGAAACAGCCCAGCCCCAAACGGAGGCAGAAGCATGATGGGCCGTCTGTACAGACTGCTGCTGCCAGCCTTGTTGCTGCTCTGCCTAAGCTCCTGCCACACGTCGGCCCCACGGCTGGACTACCGTGCCCTGGCCCGCGCCTCGGTGCGGCTGGGCATGGATATCGGACCGAAGGACAACCACCGCCTGTACCTCACCGCCGCCGAATGGATAGGCACGCCCTACCGCAACGGCGGACATACGAAAAGGGGAACGGACTGTTCGGGGCTGGCAGGAGAAATCTACCGGAAGGTGTACCATGTCCGCCTGCCACGCAGCACCGGCGAACAGATGAAAGCTTGCCGGAAAGTGGCACGCCGCCAGCTGAAGGAAGGAGACTTGGTGTTCTTCCACAACGGAAAGTCACGAAAGAAGGTGACGCATGTAGGCATCTACCTGAAAGACGACAAATTTGTCCACGCCAGCACCAGCCGGGGCGTCATCGTGAGCAGCCTCAACGAAGACTACTGGCACCGCTGCTGGATGCGTGGCGGACGCCCCTAAATCATTTGCACTTCTTATAATCGGCAATCAACCCTTCACGCATCCAGTTGGCCAGTGCCTGGCGGTTGTCGCTGATGACGAAGCGGCGCTGGTCGAAGCTGTTCTGGATGTTGCCCAGCTCCACGAACAAAGCCGGCGGCGTAGAGTTGAGCAGCACATACAGGTTGCGACTGCTCACCGTCCCCTCGAAACCACGGTTGGGCTGATGGCGGTCGTACTTCCGTTCGAACGTGTTCTTCATGCCACGTGCCAACTGCTCGCCATACTTGCTGCCCGGCGCATGATAGAAGAAGACATCGGTCTGTGCCCGCTTGCTGCGACTGTCCACATGCAGGAAAACCGAACGGCAATACTTGTACTTCTTACGGTCACTGCGATAGAGTTCGTTGATCTTGACACAACGCTGTTTCAGACGTTCCACCTGATTGAGCGGAATGGGGTCGCCCATACACGTTTCGCGCTTGCTGTTCTTCAGGTAGTTTCCGTCACGGATGCCGTCCTTTTTATCTTGAATGATAATATGTACTTCCGCACCTTCCTGCATCAGGTTGCGAGCCAGGCGGAGAGCCACGTCGTAGGCATATTCGTCCTCGTGCAGTTCGTGACCGTTCAGACGCCCGATGGCGCCGGGATCGGGTCCGCCATGGCCGCTGACTATGTAGAAGCAGGCTC
>UMHT01056557.1_pt1 | contig 30453 bp, 27 predicted proteins | sample 1965601 | NCBI WGS metagenome assembly UMHT01 (sample SAMEA4836105, study PRJEB28245) | human gut metagenome | biome: gut microbiome; material: fecal sample | place: Denmark | collected 2008 | reverse complement strand
AGAACTTTGTCCCCTGCCCCGATGCCCGAACATCGATTCGAAGAAATCGGAGAAACCACCGGCATTACCTCCGGAGAATCCACCGCCACCGTCGGACGAATACCAATACGTTCCGTCACCATCAGAGAATCCCTGACCGCCACCACCGAATCCGCCAAAACCTCCGGCACCTCCAAAGCCACCGGCTTGCTGCCGCGCTTTTTTCTGAGCTTCAAACTCATCGGCATGCTTCCAATGCTCCCCATACTCGTCATACTTCTTACGCTTCTCAGGGTCACTCAGTACTTCATTGGCTTCATTGATTTCCTGAAACTTGTCCTTCGCACTTGGGTCATTAGGGTTCAGGTCAGGATGATACTTCCGGGCCAACTTACGAAAAGCCTTCTTTATATCATCCTGAGAAGCACTTTTGTCAACTCCAAGAATCTTATAATAATCTATATAAGCCATGTTTTATGAATTTAATCGTTCATACTTTTATATCGCAAATAACACGCCAATCATGCTTTTGGATATAAGAATTAACAAGGATTAATGAATAAGTAATAGGTAATAAGTAATAGGTAATAATCGTAGCTTCGTATAGCCTTGCCTGTACGGCTACGGTGTATTACTTATTACCTATTACCTATTACTTATTACTTATTACTTATTACTTAATACCTAATACTTGACATTTCTGGAAGTCAGGCTGTTTCATTCCCAGATCATCCAAGGGGCGTGGTTTGTTATGGTCATTCAGATATACTCTCGGCTTCATGGTGTAAAGAGGGCTGACTACAGATGAGGAATCGTTGCGGTAAGAAGTTTGCACTCCGCCCAGTTCCAGCATGGTAGGAAAGAATGAACAGCTGGAAGATACGTCTTTATCCTTATTCCCGGTCACGGTTTGCCAATGTTCGGGATAAGCTTCCCGATAGGTGTCGGACATCCATATCAGAAACGGAACATGAAGCTGATAGTAAGAAGGAACCGGAGAAGCATGAAGGAACAGATGACGGGAATCGTCAAAAATATCCTCTCCATGATCGGAGGTGTAGAGCATTGCAGCATCCACGTGCTGTTCTTCGAGCATATGAATCAGACGTGACAGAAAGCCATCTGTATAGCGGATGGTGTTATCATAGGCATTCACCAGGTTATCACGGTACTTCACTTCCGCTTCTACCGGATAATCGGGCAGAAAGAAAGCGTCTTCCGACGGATAACGTTCACGATAATTGAAATGTGAACCGTATGTATGAAGTACGATAAACTGTTTCTGATTTCCCTTGGATAATTCTTTCGCTACTAATGCCAGCAGTTCATCATCAGAAGGATTGTAGGCGGAATCCAGCGAATCTTCTTTTATAAAATCGAATGTATCGGCTTCCTTTCCGAAGAAATCGATAAAGGAATGATTATAGCGCTGGTTGGAGAAAAAGGCTGTCTGATAACCTGCCTCCTTAAAGGCCGTGATGATTCCTTTTTGATGGTAGATGGAGTCGAAGTTACAAGCTGTAATATCCGACATCAGCATGGGTACGCTTTTATGGGTGGTATTCGACTCTGTCAGGACTTTGGAGAACGCAACAATTCCCGGTTGACGGGACAGAAGCGGATTCGTCTCCCGCTCATATCCGTAGAGTTGCCAGTTCAATGCGCGGGAAGTCTCTCCCACTACCATTACATACACTTCACGCTTGTCTGCCGGATGAGTGGCTTGGGCATGGAAAGTAAAATCTTTTGAGGTGTGATGATAATTTTGCGTCAATGCCGTGCGTTGAAAAGCAAGTCCTACATTATAGCATACATTAAGAGGGTAAAGATCGGATTTCAGTTCATAGCGGGAGTCTTCCCAATAAGCTCCGCCCAGAGTGAGAAGAGAGATTCCAAGCAGGATGAAGGCTCTCTTCCGTTCTCTGCGAATAAATGCCACAGAAAGCCGACGCTTGCGGATAATTGAAATCATGCCCAATATCAGGGCAGGAATGTAAAGTATGACCACGGTGACTATGGCCGGCAATAAGTTGTCCAGCAACTCCATCGCTTCACTCGAATTGGTGGTTACCAGATTCAGAAACATATCTACAGCGATGATGGACTGTCCGAACAGATAAAGCAGCACAATCTGAAAGGCGCCGAAAAACAGGAAGATGAACAAAATCCAGAGCATCTTGCCACAGTTGCGGGACAGAGTCATCAGCAGATAGTAACAGGCTAAAGGCAACAAGACGTTGCTTACTTTCGCCATCAACGGCAAGGGTTCTGTGAAACACAGAACGATGTTGGGCATTATCAGGATGATCAGAAACAAGTAAAACAAATGTTCCTGATTTTCAAACCATTTCTTTATGTTCTTAAAAAGCTTCATTGATATTAAATATAAATCCGGTCTGGTGCTTACCAAACCCTAAATCCAAACGTACATTTACTCTCTTCTTAAATTCCCAGCGATAGCCGAAACCATAATTAGGAAGGATATGCTTCGGCGTAAAGTCGGAGAAGCGCGGAAATACAGTTCCCGCTCCTGCCCATACAGCCACTCCGTTTCGTTTCCATACATGCTGACGGAGTTCTATCTGTGCATCCATCGCACATTTATCACGATAACGCCCTTCATAATAACCACGCATTGAGTAAGAACTTCCGAGGGTTGCCATCAATCCCCACGGAGGATTGCCATAGTTCAGTAAAGTGTGAAACTGTCCTGCAAGGACTCCGCCTTTCCATACCGGATGATAATAGCTGGTTGTCAGTTCCGTACTGCTAAACGCATATTTATTACCGAGAAAAGCCGGGCTAAACCGTTGGTCTATCCGCAAGTAATATCCCTGATAGGCATTGGTCAGATAATCACGGGAGTCATAAAGAAGGGAAAGGCCGAGACTCGTATTAGTGGTCCGTGCCGACATTCCTTCCCAAAGTTCCGGTTTCTCAAAGTCATGCCCGTCTATATAATCAAATACAGCCATCGGTCCGATATAGAAACTTTTCGCTACACGGAACATGAAGTCGACTTTCACTTGTGCCTGAAAGCGTTTGTAGTCGCTTTCATTATCAGAGTTCGCTCCATTATCATATCCCCTTCCCCAATAAAGACTGGGGAAAGAATAAAAATAAAGATTATAATTCAACCGGTATTTCTCTTGCGGGAACAAGTGATTGCCTCTTACTCCCAACAGATAAAACCCAACAGTAGAGACATCTCCATAAAGAGAAACATTCGAAGGGGGAAGGATCGAATCATTGCGGTCTGTACGATACAGCCCCGCCGCCACCAATCCAAGACCGAACTTGGTATCACTGGAATAATGAGGACCGCCAATCACACTGAAATCGAACTTTTTATTTTTCTTTTCCTTATTGGCGTCATTAAAATAATCAAGAAACTTCTTAAAGAAACTACGCTTTGTCTGAAGCGAGTCTGAGGTTGCCACAGAGACAGAATCTACCGGCACATCTTTACCCATAGAATCAGTCTGCGCACTTATAGTGGTTTGTGTCAACAACAATAGCGCCAATAATACAAGTCCGTTTCGTCTAGCATCCATCATAATAAAAGCAATATTACGGGGACAAAGTTAGCCCCAAACTTTTTATTACAACAGTATTACAGGCGCTTTTGTTGTTCCATTCTTCTCCTTTAACGTCTCAAAAGTCGAATAAATTGATTCACATCTTCTTCTGTAGTGTCAAAAGAAGTCACCAGGCGGATTTCGTTATTCGCTTCATTCCAGAAATAGAAGAAATAAAATTCCAGCATTCGGTCGATAGCCGGACGGGGCATAGTCAGAAATAACTGGTTACTCTCCGGCTTCTGAGTAAAGGTGACTTCCGGCAACTCTTTAAGCGCCTGATAAAGCTTACCTGCCATAGCATTAGCATGAGCAGCATTCTTCAGCCACAGGTCATTCGTCAGATAGGCAGTGAACTGACAAGAAAGGTAACGCATCTTGGAAGCCAGTTGGGCAGATTGCTTCCGGACAAAACGGGCTTCCCGTTGCAGGTCCTTATTAAATATAATCACACATTCCCCCATCATCAGTCCATTTTTTGTTCCACCGAAACTAAGAATGTCAATTCCACAGTCTACAGTCAGCTCTTTGAGCGAAAGATGAAGGGCGGCACAGGCATTGGCAATCCTTGCTCCGTCCATGTGGACATACATACCGTTCAGATGGGCAAAGTCAGTCAGACGTTTCAGCTCTTCGGGTGTATAAATCGTTCCGAGTTCGGTGCATTGGGAGATGTAAAGCGCACGGGGTTGCGAATGGTGCTGGTCGCCGAAGCCGTGCAGATAAGGCTGCATCAGTTCGGGAGTCAACTTACCGTCGGAGGTGGCAATCGGCCGGATCTGACAACCTGTCATTTTCACGGGAGAGCCGCACTCGTCTACATAAATATGGGCAGTTTCCGCACAGAAGATTGAATGATACGGACGCGTCATTACTTGTAAAGCCACCACATTGCTGCCCGTGCCATTGAATACAAACAGGGGAACACAGTCCGGTGTAAAGGTTTCTTTTATCTTGGCTACGGCTTCTTCCGTCCATTGATCATCACCATAACCCAACGCATGATCTGCGTTGGCCCGGCTCAATGCTTCCATCACCAACGGATGCACACCGGAATTATTATCAGAGGCAAAACTTCTCATTGTTTCTTCTTGTTTCTTCACATTGTTTTAATTGTCATGCAAAGTAACAGAATTATTTCCAGATATACTTCTTGCGCAGCCAATAATCTAATCCGAGCAAGACCAATGCAAGGAGTGCGATATAGACATAAAATCCAAACAAAGAAGAATCCTGCCGGACATTCATTTGCGGCATCACATCGGCAAAGTTAAATTCCAGATAGAAAGTCAGCACATAGACACCCAGCCCTACCAACGCCAAAGCCGATATCAGCAAAGCTGCCCAACCGACTCTCGTTTTCCGCTTCGTCTGCTTCTCAGCCTCCTGATGAACACGCTCCATCATCCGATACGAAAAATTGGAAGACAGTCGTTCCGTTTGCCTCCGTTCCAATGCTTGTTTCAGCATATTGCCCGTATTCTCGTTTATCTTTCTTTCCTCTTCCATATCCTCTCTTCTATTTATTATTCATCAATACACAAATCTTTTTCCGGGTACGATGAAGCCGTACTTTCACATTACTGATCGAAAGTTTCAGCACCTCACCGATCTCTTCCATTGACTTTTCTTCATAATAAAACAAAGTAATCAATGCTTTCTCTTCCCCGCTCAACTGATCTATCGCCATCCCCAAACGAACCAATTGTTCTTCGGTTTCTGCCGGAGCAAGCACATTGTCCGCCATCTCATCGGGTACATTGTTAATCGTATTCTCTTCTATATAAAGAAACTCCTGTTTCTTTTTCCGGGTAGCCGAGATAGCGGTATTGTAAGCGATGCGATAAATCCATGTAGAAAAACGGCACTCGCCTTTATAACGATTCAAGTTGCGGAAAGTTTTCAGAAAAATATCCTGAAGCAGCTCCTCCGCATCTTCGGGACAACCGACGATCTGCACCACCAACGTATACAACGGACGACTGTAGCGGTCAAGAAATACGGAAAAGTATTCCGTCTCTCCATCCAGTATGCGTTTGATATAGTATGATTCGTCTTTCTGTTCCATCTTGACTCTTTAGACGCTGCCCGTTACAAAAGGTTACAGTCCGGGAAAGGAAAAATACAGGATTATAAATTATCCGCTTTTCAGTGTAACCTTTTTCCGTCCACTGCGTCAAACGATACAAAGAACGAAAATATTCACTTAAAAACAGTATAATTATGATGGATTTTATCACCATTCCCTTGGTCGTAGGTACTATTACATTAGGAATCTACAAATTATTTGAACTTTTTGTATGTAAGAAAGAGCGGATAACCATGATTGAAAAGCTGGCTGACAGAGTCAACACAGGAGAAATCAACAGTAACTTATCCCTCAACCTTAATTACTCCCGCTCCCGGTTTACCTTCGGTTCTTTAAAAAGCGGTCTGCTGATGCTTGGAATAGGATTAGGTCTACTGGTCGCCTTCTTTATCTGTGTCAACTCATTTCCGGGATATACCGCTTCCAAAAATTGGGAAGTAGAACGCCAGGCAAGTGTCGTGTATGGCGCATGCGTACTTCTTTTCGGTGGCGCAGGGCTGCTGGCAGCTTTCCTCATCGAAATGAAAATACAGAAGAAAGAGAAGGAATAAAATACCAAAATCCCCGAAGCCTCATCTACAAAGATGTAACTTCGGGGATTTAATCTGTTCTCATTAAAACATCAGACATTCTTTCATCCAATATAAACATTTACGCAGAGATATACATAAAGTTCCTCATCACACTGATCGAACTCTATCTTATTCTCTCTCGATAACCAGCCCAGAGCGGCACCCAATTCTTTATCCTTCAACCCGGACTTTCTCTTTAAGGTACCATAGCCCCATTTCTCATTGTTGCTCAGCAGTTGCCAGACTTTACCAGCATACACACCGATTTGCTTTCTATCCATTTTCTACAGCTATTAAGAGGTTATAAACATTAGGTTAAGATTTCGCCTATAAAGATAACAAATGGATATCACAATTGTTCCCTCCCCGATGCTAAAAAGTTGTTACAAAATTATTTTTAACATAAAACCTGCGATGTGTACCGACACAACGGACTTATTAGCATATGTTAAAACAGAACTTTTCTTGGCATACATCTGTTATTACATTAAGAATCAATCCTAAACCTATTAGAAATATGGCAAAAAAAATAGCAGAACAACTGATCGATACATTAGTTGAATCGGGCGTAGAGCGCATCTATGCCGTGACTGGCGATAGTTTAAATGAAGTAAACGAAGCTGTCAGAAAAAACAATAAGATACAATGGATACATGTACGGCATGAAGAAACCGGAGCCTATGCCGCAGCAGCCGAAGCTCAACTGACCGGACGGATAGGATGCTGCGCAGGCAGTAGCGGACCGGGTCATGTTCATCTCATCAATGGACTATATGATGCACAACGCTCAGGCGCATCGGTCATTGCCATCGCTTCCACCATCCCCAGCGGAGAATTCGGGACTGAATATTTTCAGGAGACCAATACTATAAAACTCTTTAATGATTGCAGCTACTATAATGAAGTGGCAACTACTCCGGGACAATTCCCGCGCATGCTTCAATCAGCCATTCAGACAGCCATTACCCGAAAAGGGGTAGCTGTTGTAGGCTTACCGGGAGACCTGGCCAAAGCATCTTCAGTTTCTGTCGAATCTTCGGTAAAGAATTATCCGGCTCCGCCTGAAGTCTGTCCGGCGGAAGAAGACTTGGTACAATTGGCGGAGTTGCTGAACCATCATAAACGCATTACTCTTTTCTGCGGCATCGGCTGTCGGGGAGCACACGAGGAAGTGATCGCGCTTTCCGAGAAGCTGAATGCTCCTGTGGTATATACTTTCAAAGGAAAAATGGAAGTACAATATGAAAATCCTTATGAAGTCGGAATGACCGGACTGTTGGGAATGCCTTCCGGATATTACAGTATGCACGAAGCCGAAGTACTTCTTATGCTCGGCACAGACTTTCCTTATTCCGCTTTCCTGCCCGATGACATCAAGATAGCACAGATAGATATCAAACCCGAACGGCTCGGACGCCGTGCCAAAGTGGATATCGGACTTTGCGGAGATGTAAGAATGACTATTCAGGCATTATTGCGTATGCTGGACCCCAAAACTGATGATACTTTCCTGCTGAAACAACTGAAAAGATATGAAGGAGTAAAGAAAGACCTGGCAGCCTATACGGAAGATAAAGGAGATATAAACAAAATCCATCCGGAATATGTGATGTCCGAGATTGATAAACTGGCATCGGACGATGCAATATTCACCGTAGATACCGGAATGACATGTGTATGGGGTGCACGTTATCTGCAAGCTACGGGAAAGCGGCATATGCTGGGATCTTTCAATCATGGTTCTATGGCAAATGCTTTACCACAGGCCATCGGGGCAGCACTTGCCTACCCCGACCGTCAGGTAGTGGCGCTCTGTGGTGACGGAGGTCTGTCGATGACTTTAGGAGATCTGGAGACCGTTGTTCAATACAAGTTACCGATTAAGATCATTGTCTTCAATAACCGCTCCCTGGGAATGGTAAAACTGGAAATGGAAGTAGACGGCCTGCCGGACTGGCAGACAAATATGCTGAATCCGGACTTCGCGCAAGTAGCCGAAGCAATGGGAATGACAGGCTTCAATGTCAGCAATCCGGAAGAAGTACTGACTACTTTATTAAATGCATTCGAACTGGATGGTCCGGTACTGGTAAATATCATGACCGATCCGAACGCTCTTGCCATGCCTCCTAAGATAGAGTTGGGGCAGATGGTAGGCTTCGCCCAGTCCATGTATAAACTGTTGATTAACGGACGCTCACAGGAAGTGATCGATACTATTAATTCAAATTATAAACATATACGGGAAGTCTTCTGACAGTTCCTTCTTCAACGATATTTATCCTTGCACACAGACAAGATGATTATCTTCAGAAAGGTATAATCTGATCTCATTACAGACTAACAATGAATCAGATTCTGCCTTTTTTATATATCCAACCGAAAGATAATCATTTTATTTTCTTATGTTTGTAATCATCAAAAAAGAAAAGTACATGGAAAAACCGGACTCTTCACTCCTATTCAGGCAACCGATGTATGCCGATAAAAAACAATGGAAACAATTTCTTTCTATTTTTCTGTTAGCAGCAGGCGTTGGTTTTACGGTAGCAGGAATTATCTTTTTCTTCGCCTATAACTGGGAAGATCTTCCCAAATTCGCCAAACTGGGAATCGTACAAACATTGCTTGTTGCATCTGTTCTGCTAACAGTATTTACCCGATGGAATATACTTATCAAACAGATAATCCTCACCGGAGCCACATTCCTTGTGGGTACACTCTTTGCCGTATTCGGACAAATCTATCAGACAGGCGCTGATGCGTATGACTTATTTCTGGGCTGGACACTGTTCACCATCCTCTGGGCATTCGCCATCCGTTTCACTCCGCTCTGGCTGACGTTTATCGGACTGCTCTGTACTACCATATGGCTATACGCTATGCAAATAGTGCCGGATAACCAATGGGCAGTCACTTTACTGACCAGTGCAGTAACCTGGATTTGCGCTTCGGCAACGGTCGTCACAGAATGGATGAGTATCAAAGGTACCCTCAGCCGACAAAACCGTTGGTTTGTCAGCCTGCTTTCTCTGGCGACCATTGTGCATGTGACTTATCTTATGATGGCAGTAATCTGCGAAAAGGATGCAATCGTATCCATTCCGCTCGCAAGTACCGTTCTGCTGTTCTCGGCAGGGTTATGGTTCGGATGGAGACAAAGGAATTTATTCTATCTTTCCGCCATTCCTTTTGCCATACTGATGATTTTACTATCCCTGTTTATCTGTCACAGTAACCTTAGGGACGTCAACATATTCCTCCTCTCAGGAATTATTGTTATCACCGGTACCACTTTATTGATTTATGCAATCCTTCACCTAAAAAAACAATGGTATGGCACAGAAGAGTAACCTGACAATCGAAGTCCTTTCAATTATCGGAGGAGTGCTGACCGCTATCTTCTTTCTGGGATTTCTTGTACTTTCCTCCATTCTCCGGTCCGAAACATCCTGCCTGATTGCAGGAAGTATCCTGATCATTACTACTTTATTTGTCAATCGCCTCCTGACCAAACCTTTTCTGGATGCGATGAATATTACATGCTACATAGCCGGATGTATATTAGCCGGTTATGGAATGAATAGAAACATGGATGTCCTCTTTATTGTACTGATAGGGATCAGTGTAGTAACGATGCTGTTATCCAAAGGGTTCATCCTGACCTTCCTTTCGGTAATCTCATTCTATATGGCACTGTTCGGAGAGATAACGAATTTATTCTCTTCACTGAATCCGCTGAATGTGGCTGCCGTGCCTATTATAGCAATTTTCTTATTCGTCAATCTATCTGAGACAAAAATACTCAGCTATACGAACGGGGATTTCTCTAAATACAAACCTATTCATTCCGGTCTGTTCGTATCTTGTGTCCTTTCATTGGCCGGATTGTCTGTCAATTACTTGACAAAAAGCACAAATGCCTGGATCATATCTGTTTTCATGTTGGTGGGTATCCTTCTGATGGTTTATAAAATCGTGCAGGTGATGCAGGTTAAGAGTCCGGTACATCAGGTGTGCATCTATCTTCTTTGTATCCTGATCTGCTTTCCCAGTCTGCATGCCCCTTATCTATCGGGCAGTATCCTGCTGATACTGATATGTTTTCAGTACGGTTATAAAGCTGAGTCCGCAGTTGCGCTCCTCCTCTTCATCTATTCCATATCCAAATATTACTATGATCTGGATATCACCTTGCTGACGAAATCGATCACCCTGTTCTTTACGGGAATCGCATTGCTCATAGCCTGGTATATTTTCACTCAAAAAAAGACAAGACATGAAAAAATATAGCCGAATACTGATTATCGCTAATTTAATTCTTCTTCTGGGATATTTTAACTGGTCTGTTTATCAGAAAGAACAGACGCTGAAAGAGGGACAACTCGTATTATTGCAACTGGCTCCTGTCGATCCCCGTTCGCTGATGCAAGGAGATTATATGAGGCTTAACTATAAAGAAGCAAATTCCGAGTTGATAAACAGACAGAAAGCTAAACGCGGTTATGCTGTGCTCAAGCTTGACAAGAATCACGTCGGAGAAATAATACGTCTTCAGGAATCCCTTGAACCAGTAAATGAAAATGAGATCGTCCTAAAATATAAAACAATAAATGGCAGGTTATTCCTCGGTGCCGAATCCTTCTTTTTTGAAGAAGGACAGGATTCTGTCTATAATCGTGCCGCTTATGGTGGATTGAGAGTAGATAATAAAGGACAGAGTTTACTGGTAGGGCTGTATGACGGGGATTTCCGACAGATTAAACCGTACAGAAGCAAGTAATATACTTACACAAAAAAAGTCCGCTTATTTACATTAAGATAAGCGGACTTTTGCACTATAATGTTTACTCATCAATGATTTTCATAGACACTAAATTATCATAAACTCTTTCCAGGCAAGCCTGCCAATTAAGATCTTTACAATCATCATATCTTTCAAAACCAGCCTCTTCCATTTGTTTCAATATATTAGACATGGGTGCCACCATCCTGTTATCCGGAGCCACCAACTTCAACAAGTCAAAAGCGTTATAGGTAATCTGGAACATCAAATCAATTGTTTCATATGCCTTTTGCCCCACTTCATCATCTTGTTCTAAATAGCCTTTATATTCCACAAAATCACGGAATGAAACAAACATTTGTGTGAGTTGTGTAGCGAATAAACAACAAAAATGTTCTTCATCCAAACGTTTAGCAAGATAGGGGCAAGTTGTATAGATAGCAACAAAAGCTGCAAAAAATGCATTTTGGTAATCTTTTATTGCGTCAAGTAATTGGAATCGGAATCCAGTCGCATTGCAATAAACCACATAGGATGCTCCTATATCCTCATATTCTTTTAATATTTTCTCAGCAATGTCAGCACCGGCTGTAGCGTAGTCCAATGCTTCATCAATTTTTCCTGCTTGCATTGCAGCGTTTGCCATGGCCTGTTGTGTCATAACTTCTGTTGCCCTGTCTCTTACTTCTTCGTAGCGTCCCATAGTCATTAAATTTGATTGATTAATAAAAAAGTTTCTTGTATTTTTTCCGGATGCCCAGTATATGCATACATCGTAATTTGTTCAGTCAGCATAGCCTTTAGCATATTACGGGTATCACGATGATTCAGATCCAATTTATAACAATGATTGTATCCGGCAATACAACACTGTAAAACATGATTCGTATCTTCCATAGTACATTTTATCCACTTATGCTTACACATCAGAAACACTTCCCGAAAGAGTGTAGCTAAGTTATAACTATCTTCTACATTCAATTGAAATGTATCTATGCACATTACTTCATTATTCATAATCTGCCATAATAATTCAGGATAACAAAGTTGTGGAACACCATGTATTATAAAATGATATATAAAATTCACCCGTTCTCCCGGATCAAGCCGGGAAGCAATAGTCACTACATCATCCACCAAAGTAGGACTCGTTAATAAATACTGTATACTCACAGAATAACGTTCTTTTATATTATCCCCGTCATTCGTAATCATTGTCCTCCGAATCCCAACGATATGGCGTGCCTTCACCAAATAATAAAAAAGCATATCGTTTTTTTTCGGATCATTATCATCCAATGATAAAAGCATATCCGACAAATGAGTAAACAGTTCACTTTGAATTCCGGTATCTTCCGGAACTAATTCAGAAGATAGAGAAAAGCTTTTAATATACCAATTATGAGAAATCCGGTCTTCGATAAAGAAATCATCCAATATGTACACTAATAAATGAAAATCAAGCGGATTCCATTCCTCCTGCATCAACAATTCCAAGTCCGATTCCCGTAATCCATTTCCTGAAATTGCTATATATGCAAACAGTTGCAACAAATGTTCCGATACACGAAGATTATTCATCAAAAAACGAATCACAAACAAAAATAGTTTACTATGCTCTTCGGGAGTATCCAAATATAGCTGATACATATATTGATTGATCTTCTCAATCTCACTGCCACTTCCCTCACTTCGAATTTTACGAAAATCACTGGTACACAAATGTGTCAACAGTGTCATAAGCATAGCCAGTTGCAATGGGGAGATAGAACGGCCGGTCAAACTTTGTTTGATAGCCAAAGGAAGTTCAATCATATGTACTCTTTCTTCATTTTCAAGAACAACCTGTAAATCATCCGCACTTAATTCTTGAAGAGAAATACATTTCATAGCAGAATTATATTTCATCGCTTTCTCCCGAAATTCCGAAGTAACAGTACCGACAAACATCACTTTCTGATTCAGCCAGGGAAGATATGCATCCTCTTTGTTCTGCATTTCAAATAATTGAATAGCATCCAGATAAATACAAACATCTTTACCTTGCGATTTCAATTTATCTACCAAAGTATAAAACAGACCATAGAGCGATACCAATGTAGTCCGTTTTTCATTCAACAAGGTAACATCATCAGGAACAGAATATTCTAAATGTTGTGCCAAAATCAGAATCCATCTGGTCATAATAGGACGAACAGACATCGAATAATGAGAGATCCCTACAAAAGCACTAAGACAGATAACAGAAGAATCATTATAAAAATGCTGGTACAATTGAGATAATAGAATCGTTTTCCCCATTCCTTCCGAACCGGAAAAAAGTACTTGTCCTTTCTGCGACAAAACATCTAATGCATCTCCAAAAGCTGATCTCTTGGCTTTCTGATATGTATTTTTCTTATGCAAGTATTCTACATTCTGTTCTTCCTGATAATACCATGTATCTGTTTCTACCTGTTCAGAAGCTATCTCTTCATCCACTTCACGAGAAAGCTTTTCAAAAAGTAAATCGGCAAAATTGTTTAACCCGTCAAAGTGTCCCTCCTGAACATTCCACAGTAAAGTATAATTAAACAAGTTTTGTTCAAAGTGTTTGAGCTCACATAAGTTTATGATATGTTCTTTTAACTCTTGTAATTTACGTTTATATCTTGTTTGTACCGGTACCGGCAACGCAGTATTTACTTCGTCACAATATACAGGCTTGAGTTCAGATGGCATCAAATCATAAGAAGAAATATCCCTCATAAAAAAAAGACTATGATTCATATGCTCACCATCATTTCCAATAGCTCCATATAAAATCTCCATTTCTGTAACACTGCATCCATCACTATCCTGAAGTAAAGGTCTCTGTTCTTCTGAAAGTCGTGATATTATATATTCCCATTTATCGTGATCAGGTACCCAGCCATATCTTTCTCCTAATAATCCAATGAAAAAAGGACGTGCATTGTCTATATTAGCAAGACAAACATCCAAAACCCGATTCTCCCGCTCTCCTTCATCTTGTATTCCGGCTGTGTTAATGCCGACACGCAAATCAACAGTCTGAAACTGAATGAATTTATCCTGATATGCTCTATTCAGACGCTTGACAACATCCAACTTGATTACATCACGTTCCTCATCCATATCTCTGAATGTACTACTTATGAAAATGATATAGTGCTTCCATTGTTTTTTCATAATAATCAGATTACCGGGAGTTAATGTATTTCCATCCAGTGAAAACAAAGATACCTTTTTTCTTATACAATCACAATTTTCTGTCAGATAAAATCAAGATTCTTATAACTTTTAATTTGTAACAGCCCAAATTATTTTAGCCTACCACTTCTATTCATAATAAGGAAAAAACAGCATTCTTCAAATTACATGTCGCCACAGCCATTTACGGGTAACCAAAAACACGCATTATCAGAGTTTATCAGGAGTATTAGACAAGAGTCCGGACTTTCTCAAGCCCGGACTCCATTTCCTTAAACACCGTTCTTATTAATAGGGAAATTAATGGCCACACAATATCGTAACCATGGGAAAATAAGAAAGATGTATTAAGATTATATTCTTCACATTTATGTGAAGAAAGGGTTCATCATAGAAATACAGACTTTCACAAGCACGTACTCCTAAAAGATTCTCTATGAGAGACCTCGTTATACACTTCAATAAAATGTATATGGATTATGAGTGGGGAAAAGTCTCTCATGAGAATTGGGAAATATTTTAATTTTCTAAAAATGTTTATTTGTCAGATTATCATTCCGCAATGCAGATACTTACCCGATTTTCCTTTGGAGTATTATAAGGTTGCACGGTATCTCCCTTAAAATCAATCTTAATTCTATCCGGAGCGATACCTTTAACCTTTAATGCTTCGGCAACATTAACAGCACGCTTTTCTGATAATTTACTGTTGATTTGAGGATTACCTGTATTAACGTCTGCATAACCTGTTATACTTACTTTAGCAGCATGCGTATACGCATCATACCATTAGTTTTCAAACAAGGATTTCACCCTTCACCTTTCCTTTGAAAACCTTTATTCATCAGTGATAGCGGGTGAAGGGAGGTGCCTTCACCTCTTCCTTCAGACAAATCAGATACAATCGACCGCTCATTTTACTTTAATCGAGCGGTTAACTAAGGTAAATCGACCGCTTATTTGTATACAATCAACCGCTCGTTTATATACAATCAATAGGATGTTTGAAACAAACATTGAGAAGAAAAAAATAATCTATTAGCATCTTTCCATTAGATTATAGCTAATGCGAATATCATTATAGCAAAAGCAGATTAGCTTATAGCAAAAACGGATGATGCCTTCATGAGCAAGTGGTAATTTCAGTTCGAAGGGTGAATGACTGGCCATTCACCCGATATCACCGATGAATAAAGGGTTTCAAAGATAAAGTGAAGGTGAAGACAATGTTCATAACATCTCCCGTATGGCTACTTAAAGCTATGCTTTAGCAACCATAAAGCATAGCTTTTGAAGATTCAAAGCATTGCTTTACGAAAGCGAAGAATGTTGTGAACGAAGCTAATGACAGAGAAACTGGCGGAATTAATTCCATTCAAAATGAACCTTGCAGAAAGGAAGAAAAGCGTGCAAAATAATTCAAATGAGATAAAAAAGTAACGAAGAAAGTAAAAATAAAATAAGAGGAATAAATTATGCCAAGCAGAAGAATTGCTCTTACAATAGAGAAAGTTAGAAATGGTTATATACTAGATAAAGAAAACATAGGTAAAAATGCTTTTTAAGACAAAAAATTCACTTATAAGTTATTTATTATAATTATTATTATTATTTTTGTAGCAAAAGAATAAAACTGTGAAAATCGAGTTAGTTGATTTAGAGGAATTTTCCGGGAACAAAGCGCACATTTATTCCGTTCTACTCGACGATGCGGAAGATACGCTATTTGATCAATTTATTGAGGAAAATAGGACGTTATATTATCGTGATCTTCGAGAAATTGTGAAACAACTTAAAGTAATGGGAGATAATACAGGTTGCCAAATTGAGTTCTTTAAACTAAATGAAGGCCGGCTAGGTGATGGAGTGGCTGCTATTTGGTCCGGAAGAATTCGATTATATTGTTTGCGTTTTGATTCTTCTCTTATTATAGTTGGAGATGGGGGATATAAGTCTCCAAAGATAAGAGCTTATCAAGATGATCCGGCCTTAAGTGCTAAAGCCAAGCAAATGAAGAGAATTGCAAAGTTAGTAAATGAACGTATAATAGAGAAAGATTTGATAATTAACGAGGACGGAACCATTTCCGGAGAGCTTACAATAGAAGATTATGAGGAAGATTAAAAAAGACAGTTTTTTGAGTTCGTTATTAACTGATATTTCAGAAGAAGAATTGAAGCGAACAGAATCAAGAATGGCTATTGCTAGCAAAATAGCTAAAGCATTGAAAATTCGGAATATGTCTCAAAAAAGCTTTGCTTTATTATTGAATAAACGTCCTTCTGAAATATCAAAGTGGTTATCTGGGAAACATAATTTCACAATTGACACTTTATCAGATATAGAAGGGATACTTAATATTCGGCTACTTAATAGAAAAGAAGAATTTTCTTTTGAGAGTAAAATAGGTCAAAGGTTAACTATTACTGTAAAACCTTCTGATAAAGGAACATTTGTTTCGCAAAATGAACAAAGTTCTTATACTTATAAATGTGATTACTATACAAGAGATTTATTATATAATTAAAGTTATGGCAAAGAAGAAACTTCAAGATATTAAAATAACTCTTTTGAGTATTTCAGAAACACTTTATCGTTTTAATTATGATTACGATTATTCTATTTTGGATTCTAATGATTTAAGAATAGATTTTGCTCACAACTTTAAGAGCAATGACGAAGCTTGTATGTTTGAAATAGAAATAAAGGCAAAATATAAATGCAAAGAAAATGTATTAACTGAATTAGGGGTACTTACAAGTTTCATTATTGATCCTTATTCTGAATTTATAGTAGGCAAAAATGAAGAAGGTTTTAGTACTAATATTCCAGAAATATTAGAAAAAATATGTAGCATCAGTCTTGGAATTTTAAGAGGAGTATTCTTTTCTAAGTTAAAAGGAACACCTTTGGAAAAATATCCTATCCCTTTAATTCCTATTGATGCAATTATTCCACAGATAAAAAAGGAATAACCTAGCAAGTAGTATAAATAAGATAGGCGGACTGACATCTGCCTATTTTTTTGCTCTTTCAAAACTGTGCAGAAATTGAAAAGTCCGGACTTTCGCAAGCCCAGACTTCTGTTTTCTCAAACATCGTTCTTATCAATAGGGAAATAAATGATCACATGATATAGTAATCACGGGAAAATAAGAAAGATGTCTTAAGAACAAATTCTTCACATTTACGTGAAGAAAGGGTTTATTGTAGAAATACAGACTTTCACAAGCATGTATTCCTAAATATTCTCTACGAGAGACCCTCTTTATACACATTAAAATAATGTATAAGAATTATTAGTGGGGAAAAGCCTCTCATGAGAATTGGGGAATATTTTAATTTCATATAAATCTTTATTTACCAGGTTATCATTCTGCAATGCAGATACTTACCCGGTTTTCTTCCGGAGTAGCATATGGCTGTACAGTATCTCCTTTGAAATCAATTTTAATTCTATCCGCTGCGATACCTTTTGCTTTCAAGGCTTCAGCGACATTAGCAGCTCGTTTTTCCGATAGCTTACTATTTATTTTAGAATTACCAGTATTAACATCTGCATAACCTGTAACACTAACTTTAGCTGCAGGATGCTTCTCTAAATACTCTGCCAAAGAAGTTATCTTAGTCTTCTGATCGTCCTGAATCTTTGCAGAATTCAGAGCAAAGAAGATATTCTGCTTCATCGGTTCAATTACCACTTCTTTCTTTGGCTGTGGTTGTTCTACAACAGGAGCTGGTTTGGGTTGTTCTACTACTGCCGGTTCTGCTTCGTAATATACCGGAGCAGTCTTTGTGTAGCTTTTACCTAGTTTGATGCTTACACCGACCAATGCATTCAGCTGCCAGTCGCAATTACCTGCTTTTTTTGAATTAAATTTATCAGATAAGGCGTTGGCATTGGCTTCGATATTAATAGACAGACGGTCATTCAAACGAAGGTCGCAACCCAAGCCGAAACGTCCGGCAACGAGAAATTTACCATCTTGCCAAAGATACTCCAACTCATGAGTTCGTGTATCAAGCGCATTTGCTTCATCGTTATCAAAACCTCGATTAAGTCCTGCACCGGCAAAAAGATAACCGTTGAACACACGCTTCGGGTTAAAGCCACAGAATAAAGTGCTAAGATCTGCCATGATATCAACATTTCCCTGCAGATATTTATACTGATAGGTCTGCTGAGGATTTACCCATCCTCCTTTTGCCTGCCAACCACTTACACCAACACGTGCACCGAATGCAGGAGCAAATTTATAGCCAATATTAAGAGCAGCTGCAGGAGAAATAAGCTCTGTGAATTTAGCTTCACCAACCGTATGAGCAGCTCCCACTTGTGCTTGTATGAACCAATGGGGCTTAAAGGTTACTTTACCCGGCTCTTTAACACGTTGCTCCTGAGCAAAGGCCAATGTACTACCTGCTACTAAAACAGCAAACAATAATTTCTTTATATTCATAATCATAGCTATTTGTTATTTAAACTAGAATCGTTTCCTGATAGTTATTAACGAGTCACCAGACTCAAATACCAAACATTATTTATTTTTTGAGGATTTAGCCTGAAATTCAAAGTATTGGGTCTGTTATCATTCTCTATTCTTTTGAAGAATTCGATGCTATACGCTACTTCAGTTTCATGAAATCCATTAATAAAACACCTTTTAATCTGATAGGCTAATACTGGAAAAGTCTCATATTGTACTCTCATTTTCTCCATATCTATATCAGTCAGACTAAATACTGAATCATTTCGGATAACATGGAGCATCTGCATTGCTTCTTCAAACTCTTTCTCTTTAAGATGTTCCAAATATTCAGCAGTCAACTGGACTATTTTTATAGTATCGTCCGAATTAAGACATTCCTGTGTTATTTCGATCTTCGTGTCTGGAGCCTGTTTACTACCACAAGAAAAAAATAGAGATATCAGAAGAACTCCTCCCAAATACTTCATTCCATTTTTCATCTCAACAAATTTTAATCTTAAAAAAGGTGTCCCCTTACGGAAAGAGAACACCTTTCTTTATCTATTAAAGTTTATCAAAAACGTTGATTACTTATTTAACACCATTTCCTGGATTTACAGTCAATGTTACCATCATCATGTCAGCATCCTGCAAAGTCGGATTCCATTTAGTTCCCACATAAACAGGAACTTTAACCTGGAATGAGCCTGTTGCTGACAGAGCTGAACCACTCTTATTTTCAAATGTCAACTTAGTAGGAGTCACACTTGCATCTGGTTTCAAAATATAGAAATTAGCAAAGTCTGTCCACTTATTGTTGAAATCACCTGAAACAACTATTCCATTGTCTTTAACCTTCAAGTTAGTTTTTGCATTGGCAAGATCCCAGTAAATACCCTGAAGGTTATACCAATCTTTCAACATATCACTTGTAGCTTTACCATCCTTCCAAACAGTACGCAAATCACCAAAGTTTTCAACAATAGTCACAGCATCTTTAATATCAATTGATGAACCGCCAGTAACGATGTCTGTAAAGACTGTCTCTGTCTGATCCACTGTCATTGTCAACGGTTTGATGAAATTAACCAAGAACTTATCAAAGTTAATATTTGAAATCATACAGTTTTCAGCAACTAATTTCACAGGAACAGAGCTACCAAGTAACAATTGAGCACCTGCAGTCGGCTCGCCATGTTTAGCACCCGTCCACATATCCAGACCAGACATATAAGTACCTGTTGAATATGGATTTTCAGTTAATTTGATAACACCGTTAGCTTCAATTTCAGCAGCAGTAACACCATTATACATCAGCTTGTTACCATCCACAACAGTCCATCTGTCACTAGCTTTTGCAACAGGCAGGTTCTTAAAGGCAGCCGCATCTTTATCAAAGTACATAGCAACCTTCTCAGCATGCAAAACAAGTTTATTGATATCACTAACTACTTGAGCACCCTTAGCATAACCATTCAGCAAGCTTGTATTAATGCGACAGTCATAGAATTTTGTATAACCATAAGTAGCATCAGAAGTCAATGACGGATTTACCGTGAACTTCTTACTTGTATTTTCAGGTGTTATAGCTCCACTTGTCTTATCCCAATAAGTCTCGTTATAACCAGCATCCAAAACCATCTTATCAAATGTAAACTTCAATTTCAGGCTGAATGTTACGATATCCTTGTCATTCAAGTTATTAATGAAACGACCATAAACAACCTTAGTAGTTTCACCAGCTTCGTATTCTGCAGCAGTAAGTTTAAAGTTAGGATATGTACTCTTCAAGTTATGAGTAACTGTTCCACCATCTACTTTGATATCCTCAATACTTGCATCAGTGATAGCATTCTTTCCTTCTTCTACATCTGCTTCTGTTGAATAAAGTTTTGTATCCAAAGTATAAGATGAATGGAATACAGGATTAGAGATATTAAGTTTAGTATAAACCATATTATTCATGATATCCGTTCCAACAGTATTTGTATAGTTTTCGACACAATCAAAGATGTTATCGAAGTGAGTCAATTCATCTAAAGGAGTAACCTTAGGAGCAGCAGACCACTTAAGTTTGAAGTAACGAACGTCAACAACTTTATCACCATGCTCTGTATCGATCAATTTAACCATAATCATTGGTTCGCGACCAATAGCATCCTGATTATTAGTTGTAGTACCATCATTTGCACGTGATGTAATTACACCGTTTTCATCAATGTCAACAAAGTTAGCTTGATTTGTCGGTTCTTCTTTCTCCTGAACCAATAAGTAAGGAACTGGTTCAAACTTAAACTTCAAGCCATAATTTTCAGCTTTATAAAGATTACCTTCTTTATCACAAACAGTAACCAATTCGTTCAAATCACGACCTGTTGTATTATAAGCAATTTCTTCAATAATGTATTTTCCTTTAGTATCACAAACTTTATCAGCTGCTACTTTATTACCTGCAACAGAATGAATAGTTTTATAATTGTAGAAATGAGGAATTGCATCATCTTTTTCCTCTTCAGTTGAAATAGCTCCCTTTTCATCAATATATTTAGTATAATGAATATACGGAGTAGCTTTAGTCTCAACTAAACGAGCCCAATCCGAAACCACAGTTGGTTGTATATCACCTTTTACTTCTTCTGCAGTCTGTTTGATATTAACACTTAAAGCTAAAAGAGTAAATTCTTCTTTTGTTTTATCGTCATTTACTTTATCCAAGAAAGGAGCTTCGATATTCTTCTTCAGATTTACAATCATTTTACCACCGTCAAGGCTTACAACTTCAGCTTCAACAGCAGGTTTGCTGTCTGCTCTGGTAATTGTATTAGCAGCATTTTGTAATAAAACGGTAGCACCTGCCAAATCTTCTTTCTCTGCACTACTTGGACTAGCAAAATATACAGCTTCGGTCTTTCCGTTATTAATAGTGATTTCGTTTCCTGCTGTTGGTGCATTATCTGCAGTCACGTCTGTCCACGCCTTATAATTTAATGTAGCAAAGTTGATAACTTCAATACCATTGATAAATTGAGTCGGAGCAAAAGTAAGAGCTGTCAAACGCTGAGACAATAAAGCACTCAATGTATTTAACTTAGAACTAATTGCATTAATGTCACCTGAAATAGTTGTTAATTGGCTCTTTATATCACTAATACTCGTTTCATTGGCTTCAGCTTTAGATTTTACACCGTTCAATGTAGTTTCCAGTCCATTAACTCTGCTAACCAAATCTGGGAAAGCTGTTGTCAGATTCAAATCCTCAATAATAGTTTTAAATCCATTCAGGGCCTCAAGCTGAGTATTGATTCCACTGATAGCTCCATCAATAGTAGTTAACCTTCCTTCAATAGCTTGAATTTTGCCATCAAGGGCTCCCATCTTAGTGTCATAAACAGATTTGTCTACCTTTCCATTAACAACCGTTTTCAGTTCATTGACTAACTCTGTAGCTTTGTTGATTGCATCAATTTTAGCTTGAGCAGCAGCTTCCTGAGCGGCAGCAGCTACTTTAGCAGCAGCATCCGCAGTTTCCTGAGCTTTGGCAGCAGCAGCTTTGGCAGCAGCAAGCTCTGTTTTTGCAGCATCTAATGCAGTCTGCAAAGTAGCAAGCTTCTCATCCAAAGTCTTTTGATTGGCATCAATCTGTTCTTGCAAACCATCGATGTCGTCATCATAGTCTTTACAAGACGTAAATGTACCTGCCGAAGACGCTAATAGCGCTCCAAACAGGACTGCATTTAAAAACTTTTTGTTCATAATAAAAAAAACTTTTAATTTATAAATTAAAGAAATAATAAAATATTGTCTCACATTGTCGATTCTGATTCATTTGCCTTGTTCCATCCATTTCTTGTGTAACCTCCTTTTCTTAGTTCATTCTACCTTTATTTATTTTACACCCCATACTATATGCAATGAATGCATATAGTTAAAGCTGTTCTGACCCGTTACTTATTAGGTAACGGGAAAACCTTTGTCCGGGCTCCTGGGGAGCCTTCTATACGAAAAACCGAAGAATTGACAGTGAAACATATTTACCCCTGCTTCTGAGAAGCGGCAGAGGGGAGGAAAATCTTTTGTCTGAATTAGAAGGTTACAAGGGTCTAATTGAAAGAAATCCGCTGTTTTATTGTGTTATTTCTCTTTTTTTAGTAGTTTATCAGAAAAAATATCATTTTTGTTTGCATGTTTTGCAAAATATATCCATCTTTGCAACGCTATTCCGCTCCGTTACCTAATAAGTAACGGTCTTATTTTCAACACACTAGTCCTATTACAAAGCTCTTTACGTAGTTAACAATCTGTTTATTTGCTTCATCTATTTTTTTATTTCGGAAAGGCTTGAGATATGTCTCGGTCACCGTAATGGACGAGTGCCCCATCGCCTCAGAAATAATGCCCGGATGAATTTCACAATAATAGGCTGTCGTTGCCCAGGTATGGCGGGCTGTATACGAACTCAGTCTATCATCCAATCCTAACAATTCACCCAACAACGTCAACTGCTGATTAAAACTACGCAATGCCAGCTGATATTCACGATAGGCTGCTTCTGTTCCTTCACGACTATTCAATAGCGGAAATAAATAAGGAGAAGAGCTATCAGGATTCATATACTTCTTCAATAAGTTCATTGCTTCCGGGGTCAACGTTACCGACAAAGGACGACCGGTCTTACGCCTGCGATAGGTAATCACGTTATCACGTAAATCACTTTTGCGCAAATAAGCGAGATCGACAAACGGCAAGCCACGAAGCAAAAACATCAGCACGAATAGCCCCTGCGCACGCTGCAGAGCCGGAGTGACAACAGATGAGTGCGGCAATTTAGCAAACACTTTTTTCATATCCTCTTCATCCAACGCACGCTTACGGTCTGCACGAGTACCTGTATAAACAGAACGAAACAAATGTGGCACATAATCAGCCTTACGGCTATCTACAGCGCGATTATAAACTGCACGAAACGTACGCAGATAGGTAGAAACTGTATTCCAACTGCACCCTCGACTACGAAGGTGAACTTCAAAATCCTTTAACCACTCCGGAGTTACCTCATCAAAAGTAAAATCCCCTTTCCCACGAAAAGCAACAATGGCATTCAGGCTGCTTTTGTAAACATGAGCAGTCCCAAAGTTTCCCTCCATTTGCAGCCCATCGGCTACTTGCTTCATAAATGCTACTACTTTCAACATTTTTACTTACTATTAATTAATTACTCTATAGACATATACATATGCAGCTTACAAAAGTCCCTTGTACATATATGTCCACACATTCCCTAATTCTCCGGTAATCATTCAGTTATCACCAAAGAGCCTAAATAACAAACTAAAACACAAAGATGTTTCTAAATCGGCAGGTAGCCACAATTCCCTGAAATACCCTGATATACATTAGCAGTCCCTGTGTTTTCCCCTGCTCGTTATATCCGGCTATCTGCTCAATACATAAAATATAATTCCTCTTTGTATTAAAACTGTTAATTACAAAATCAAAGATACGCACTTTTTACATAAACCGTAACAGTGAGTTCAGAATTAACAAAATGGAGCATCGAAGAATTTAGTGCAAAAAAAACCGCCTCCCCCACAGGGAAAGCGGTTCCATGCCTTATTTTTATGTCTGGAAAGGAAGAATTACATCATTCCGCCCATGCCGCCCATTCCCGGAGCGCCCATCGGCATTTCTGGTTTATCTTCTTTCTTTTCCACGATCACACATTCTGTAGTCAGGAACATACCTGCGATAGAAGCTGCATTTTCAAGAGCCACACGAGCTACTTTAGCAGGATCTACTACACCGGCAGCATGCAGATTTTCGTAAACATCCGTACGAGCATTATAACCGAAGTCACCTTTACCTTCACGTACTTTCTGAACAACTACTGCACCTTCCTTGCCTGCATTGGCAACAATTTCGCGAAGCGGTTCTTCGATAGCACGTTTGATGATACCGATACCTGTTGTTTCATCCGCATTGTCCCCCTTCATGCCTTCAAGAGAATCGATAGCACGGATGTAAGCAACGCCACCACCCGGAATGATACCTTCTTCGATAGCAGCACGAGTTGCACGCAATGCATCGTCTACACGGTCTTTCTTTTCTTTCATTTCTACTTCAGAAGCAGCACCTACATAGAGAACTGCTACACCACCTGACAATTTAGCCAGACGTTCCTGCAATTTCTCACGGTCGTAATCTGATTTAGTAGCAACGATCTGAGCCTTGATCTGATCGCAACGTTCCTTGATGTTTTCTTTCACACCGGCACCGTTTACGATTGTTGTATAATCTTTAGATACTGTTACCTTGTCAGCAGTACCGAGCATTTCGATTGTAGCCTGTTCCAGTTTCAGACCTTTTTCCTCGCTGATTACCACACCACCTGTCAGGATAGCGATATCTTCCAGCATTTCTTTACGACGGTCGCCGAAGCCCGGAGCCTTCACAGCACAAATCTTCAGCTGAGAACGCAGACGGTTTACTACCAATGTAGTCAACGCTTCGCTATCCACATCTTCTGCGATAACCAACAGAGGACGACCTGTCTGAACAGCCGGTTCGAGGATAGGCAAGAAATCTTTCAGATTAGAAATCTTCTTGTCGTAGATCAGAATGTAAGGTTTCTCCATCTCACATTCCATCTTTTCCGTATTAGTAACGAAATAAGCAGACAGATAACCGCGGTCGAACTGCATACCTTCTACTACACCGATAGTAGTGTCAGTACCTTTAGCTTCTTCGATAGTGATTACACCGTCCTTAGAAACTTTGCGCATAGCGTCAGCAATCAATTTACCGATTACCGGATCATTGTTAGCAGATACAGTAGCAACCTGTTCGATCTTGTCGTAGTTGTCACCTACAGTTTCAGCTTGTGCCTTGATTGATTCTACCACTTTGGCAACAGCCTTGTCAATACCACGTTTGATATCCATCGGGCTTGCACCGGCAGTCACATTCTTCAAACCTTCAGCTACGATAGCCTGAGCCAAAACAGTTGCAGTAGTTGTACCGTCACCTGCATCATCACCAGTCTTAGAAGCGACTTCTTTCACCAGTTGTGCACCGGTATTTTGGTAAGCGTCTGCCAATTCGATCTCCTTTGCTACTGTCACACCGTCTTTTGTGATGTGCGGAGCACCGAATTTCTTTTCGATGATAACGTTACGTCCTTTCGGGCCAAGAGTTACTTTTACTGCATTTGCCAATGCATCGACACCTTTTTTCAATTGGTCGCGGGCATCGATATTGAATAATATTTCTTTTGCCATAATGATATCTTATTTATTTTAATATGATAAATTTAGAATTTTGAATTAACCCAAGATAGCGAGAACATCGCTCTGACGCATGATAAGGTATTTAGTGCCTTCTACTTCAAGTTCTGTTCCGGCATACTTGCCATAAAGAACTGTATCGCCTACTTTCAATACCATTTCTTCGTCTTTCGTTCCGTGACCAACTGCCACAACTTCACCCTTCAAAGGTTTTTCTTTTGCTGTATCAGGAATAATGATACCACCAATTGTTTTTTCTTCTGCAGGTGCAGGGAGGATAAGCACTCTGTCTGCTAATGGTTTAATGTTCATAGTTCTTTTTTTTGATTTTATTTGTTATACATTATATTCATGATTTGTCCTCTTCTTGAAGAAGACGCTAAATCAGTTGCGAAAAGTATGCCAAAGCAAAATAATGATTGTTTGGCAGAAATTGACTGACAAAATGACTGACAACAGGTTATTAATGGCAAAAAAGCATATTTGTTCCACACTTTTTAAACAATAGAAGCGGATTATTCCTTATAATAACGTATATTCGTAAACGAACCCCAAGATGAACTGTATAGATTATATGAATAAAATAAGTTTTGGCATATCCATCGCTTTTTGCGTACTCTGTTCCTGCACTTCACGTACAGGACAAAAATCTTCTGATGAAACTTTGCAGGTCGATTCGCTGGCACAGGATACAATTGCGGAAACTGTGGCAGAACCTGTCGTCAAAAAGATTACTCCGGAAGAAATTCAAATCACCAAAGAGCTGCTGTATGATAAGTACACGCTGGAAGATACATATCCTTATAAAGATACGACCCGCAGTTTCCAATGGGAGAAAATAAAGGAACAGCTTGCTTTGCTCGAAAATATACAAATACAGCCGTCTCAATGGGCTATCCTCCAGAATTACAAGAACAGAAACGGTGAAGCTCCATTGGTGAAAAACTTCAAAAGAAATGCCTACGGACGGGTAGCGGACACGCTTGGGGTAGAACGATACCAGTCTGTCCCGCTTTATCTGCTGACGGATACGGTAACACCCGAACGCTACGGGCAGGATGGTGAACTGACGCGTTTCATCGAAGACGGAGAAAACTTTGTCAAAGCAGAACCGATATTTACAGAAGGCGAATGGATGATTCCTAAAAAGTATGTTAAAGTGATCGGAGATACGGTGGTTTTCAATAAAGCCATCTTTGTGGACCGCCATAATCAGAATATTACCGCACTGGAACGCACGGAAAAAGGGAAATGGGTAGTACGCAGTATGAACCCTTCTACTACCGGACTTCACCGACCGCCGTATGCGCAGGAAACTCCTTTAGGAATGTTCGTACTGCAGGAAAAGAAGGTGAAAATGATATTTCTGAAAGACGGCTCGAAAGAGACAGGAGGCTATGCGCCTTACGCCAGCCGCTTCACGGACGGGGCCTACATTCACGGAGTACCTGTCAATGAGCCCCGAAAGACACAGATAGAATATAGCTGGTCACTGGGAACCACTCCCCGATCACATATGTGTGTACGGAACGCAACTTCCCATGCCAAATTTATTTTCGACTGGGCACCTGTTAATGAGACGATTATTTTTGTTTTGGAATAAAAATCCCTATCTTTACCGCGATTTTATTTCAAGCTTAAACCCTATGCTTCAGAAAGTTATATTATTTTTATCATTCCTTTTCATTCCATTCAGCCATGTTTCAGTCGACACAATGGCCGTTCCTGCATCTGACTTTCCGACTCCTGTGTCCGAATTAGCAGCCGGCGAACAGCTCTTTGAAGAAATGGAGTTGGGTGGAATTGTCAATTTCATTGCATTCCGTCAGGCTGTCGCCGGTTACAACCGCATCAAGGAGAAGAGTAAACCGATTCTGACGCTGATTGACTTCTCAAAGCCGTCTACCGAAAAACGTTTTTTTGTCTTCGATATGGAGAAGAAACAACTGCTGTATTCATCAGTAGTCTCACACGGACGAAACAGCGGAGAGAATTATGCCACTTCTTTCTCCAACCAAAACGGCTCTTATAAAAGCTCATTGGGATTTTATCTCACTGAAAACACTTACCAAGGCGGAAACGGCTATTCACTCATCCTAAACGGACTCGAAAAAGGAATCAATGACAAAGCTAAAGAACGTTCCATCGTCGTGCACGGGGCTTCATACGCCAATCCGACAGTAGCCGCCTCGGGACGTTTGGGGAGAAGTCTGGGATGTCCTGCCCTCCCGACAAAACTAGCCAAGCCCATCATTAATACAATTAAAGATGGCAGTGTTATGTTTATCTATGCCAATAATAGCAGCTATCTTGCTCAAAGCGACATCTTAAAAAATGTCAGTGCCCCCATGCCGGCACTCTAAACAGTCTTTATCAGAAAGAGCTGCACGGACTAACCGCACAAAGGAAGAACAACTTTACTTTATCGGCAGGGTAAACCAGAAACAAGAACCTTTCTCCGGTTCACTATCTACGCCAATCTCGCCACCCAGTTGTTCCACAATACTGCGGCAAATGGAAAGCCCGAGTCCTGTGCCATGTACAAAGGAATTCAGTTTGACGAAACGCTCAAAAATCTCGTTCTGCATTTCCGGCTCAATACCTATGCCTGTATCGGCAACGTAGAAACGCAGATGAGCCTCATCAAGCTGATCATAGCCTACCCGTATATTTCCTTCTTCCGTGAATTTAAGCGCATTGTTTACAAAGTTGGAAATAACCTGATGTAAACGATTGCGGTCACTCATGATGCGACATTCCGGCAGATGGCGGTCAAAAAGGATTTCCACGTTCGGTCTGGCCTTCATTCTCATAGCGAGAACAATATCTTCACAAAGCAGATTTACGTCCACTTCACGTTCGGTGAAATCGAACGTTCCCGCCTCAATCTTCGATAAGTCAAGAATATCTGAAATCAATTGTAATAACAGGTCATTGTTTTCTTCCACAATATCCATGTACTGCCGTCTTTCCTCCATGTCCTCCGTATCCACCATCAGACTGGAAAAACCAACTATGGCATTCAGCGGAGTGCGTATCTCATGACTCATATTGGCAAGGAAAGCAGACTTCAACCGGTCGGATTCTTCGGCTTTCTCTTTTGCCTCTATCAGTTTGGCTTCCGTTTCTTTCAAGGCAGTGATATCGTAGTTGACTCCAATCAATTCCACTTGGCCTTTTTCCGGCTCATAGAGATTCAACACTACATTGGTACGCACCCAGTTCCATTCATTCTTCGTACCGGGACGCAAAATACGCATCTCACCTTTGAAGGCTTTTGCTTTCCCTTTCTTTGCTTCTTCAAAAAAAGCAAGCATACGGGAACGGTCATCCGGATGCATTTTGGAGTAAACACCGACTACATCGGAAAGAGGTGTATTCTCATCCTCTCCCATATTCTTGAACCATTGCTTGATGGCATAGCCCTGACGATTCAGCAGATTGAGTTTGGCATATCCCACCTTGGCATAATCAGATATAAGAAGAAACAGATTCTCAAAATCAGAAATACGCTTCAAGGCATCAATACGCTCCGTATTATCCATATTAATAAGGATATATCCGGTAAGGTTACCATGATTATCATATAATTTGCGGACTTTTGTATAAAGTTCAATGACACCGGCTTTCAATGGACGATAATACCCTGTGTGGCGGGCACATTCGAACGAATAACGGGCACGAAAATCCGTAATACTGCTCTTGCGTATACTCTCAAGTATCTGGGCATCCACATTCGGGTTTTCAAAGAAATTGAGTCCGATCACCTCTGACTTATCTGAAATTCCCAGAATATCCATATCCCTCTCGTTCAAATCCACCAGATTCCCCTCTTTATCGTAAATCTCCACCCCAGCAGGAATATTGGCAAAGATGTTTTTGAAGAGTCTTTCACTGCGTGCCAAAGCTGCTTGTTCGAAGATTACTTTCTCTTTCGCTCTACGTAGTTCAAGGCAAATACTGATTACATTGGCCAAAGAAGACAGCCAGCGATAATCTTCGTCCGACCATGAAGCGGAACCATCCACCAAATCTACTCCCATAAATCCGTATACATGATCATTGACTACCAATGGAGTCGCCATCAAAGCCTTAATTCCCTGACGGGACAACACCTCATATTCACCCTGCCCCATTCCAGGCATCGGCTTTAATGTTTCAAATAAAATAGGCTTCTTGCCCAATATCTGTGATGTCCACCACGGCATGAAGTCTACCGGAATTTCCTGCAATTTATTTATTTCCGCTTTTACTCCTTCCGCTACAACTTCATAGGTACAGTTATAAAAATGATTTTCTTCGTCCGTCTCGAAAATATAGGCACGTCCCGCCCGATAAAAAGCCAGAATATCTTTTAATATCTCATAAATTCCTGTCTCGACTTCTTCATCTTTCAGAAAACGGGACAAAGACCGTGAAATTGAGTTCTGATAATAAAGCAAATCATTGATACGGTGTGAGATGGTTTCCGTTTTTTCATATTCCACCTT
>UMHT01030318.1_pt1 | contig 31130 bp, 33 predicted proteins | sample 1965601 | NCBI WGS metagenome assembly UMHT01 (sample SAMEA4836105, study PRJEB28245) | human gut metagenome | biome: gut microbiome; material: fecal sample | place: Denmark | collected 2008 | reverse complement strand
TCGCCACTTTTATTGGCGATGAAAAGATGTTTCGTGAGGCCGTAGAAGCCTACAGGAAATGGAGGTCAAAATGATTCCGGTAGAACTGGCGAAAACTCCAGAGTTAAGTCGATTAAAAAGAGAATATCACATTGCTGAGGCTCGTTACTGGCGTAAAGCGGGAGATAAATCAAAGAAACAACTTTGTTTATGGCAGGCGCAAAGAGAGCGCATGAATGAGCGCGAGTTTCTTTCCTCCCCATCCGAATTACCATTCTGAGGCAAATTATGGGAACTGCGACATTAATACTCGGTGAGTCTGGCACCGGAAAATCAACCAGCATGAGAAATATCAATCCAGAGGAAGCAATACTTATAAAACCAATAGGCAAGCCGCTACCATTTAAATCAAAAGACTGGCTTGCATGGGATGCTAGAGCAAAAAAAGGAACCGTAGTTACCACTGACAAATGGGACGTAATAGTTGCCGTAATTAAGCGTGCTCACGAATACGGGAAAAGAATCGTTATTGTTGATGACTTCCAGTATGTGATGAGTAATGAGTTTATGCGCCGCTCAGAAGAAAAATCGTTTGATAAATTCACTGAGATAGGCCGTCACGCATGGGAGGTCATTAAGGCTGCACAGGATGCGCCTGATGACCTGAGAGTCTATTTTCTTGCCCATACCGAAGAAACCCCTGTTGGGCGTGTGAAAATGAAGACTATCGGCAAAATGCTGGACGAAAAAATCACTGTCGAAGGCATGTTTACTATAGTTCTTCGCACTCTTACCCGCGATGACCAGTTCTTTTTCACCACGAAAAACAACGGTGCAGACACTGTTAAATCCCCAATGGGAATGTTTGATTCCAATGAGATTGATAACGATCTCTCTTTCGTCGATGCCACTGTTTGTGATTACTACGGCATCAATAATGTTCATCAAATTAAGGAAAACGCCGCATGAGCAACGTAATTTTTACTTATAACGAAGAAGCAGCACTGACCGCAGGACAAGGTGGTTTTATTAATGAAACTGGCGCTCATATCATTACCATTACTGAAGCAGAACTCAAGCAATCAGAAAAAGGTGCAAAATTTATTGAGTTTTCTGGCGAATCCGACGACGGACGTAAAATCCAATATCTTAGCGTCTGTGTTCAGAAAAATGACGGAACGGAAAACAAATTTGGCGCAAATGTCGTTCACGCCATGATGGGGTGTGCCGGGATTGGACAGTTAACGCAACATATGGTTTCCGCCAGTAAATTTGTTGCTCCTGAGTTTCATGGAAAGAAAATCGGGTTAGTGCTCCAGAAAGTATTAACCACAAACAAAAAGACTGGCGCAGATAGTTACCAGATGGAAATACGCATCCCGTTTATTGCACAAACAGGTCAAACCCTTAAAGAAAAGGCGGAAGGCAAGCAACCAGAAACTATCGCCAACATGGTTGCCAGCCTCAAAGATAAAGACAATCGCTCTAAAAACGTAAGCCAGAATCATGCAGATGATTATGGTTACAGCCAGAACGATTACCCTCATTTCTGATTACTGAAAATAAGGCTCCCATTATGCCAGCGCCTCTGTATGGTGCGGACGACGCGCGCAACTGCTCCGGTAGCTCCAAGGCGGAGGTGCTGGAAAATATCAAAAACAATTTCGACGCGTTTCTTGCTATGACACCAGAAACAAAAGCAGAACGGATGTACCGACGCGATATACAACTCGCGCTAAAACAGGAGAAGGACCGAACAAACGAAACAGCAATGAGACCGTTGCGAAAAGCGACAATAGACAAATTCCCTGAATATATCGACCCGCGCCTGCGTAATTACCGCTCACGCTATGGCGCTATCAGTAATGACTGAGGAATTTACCATGAGAGGACTTGCATACAATCCTAGCATTCTTCCGGCAGAAATGATTATTCGCCAACGCGTAAAGCCAATGCCATCGAGAGAGGAATTACTTAAGAGAAATTCTTTTCCATCAGTAAATCAAAACAAATATCTGAATGCGATGTGGCGGAGTGGGAAGAAATGAAACAAATGTCACTAATTGAGATGGATGGATTTCTGAAAGGTAAATGCATCCCACGAGATTTAATGGTTAACGAAACAAACGCTGAATATCTGGTGCGTAAATTTGCTGAAGCGGAGGCCAAGATTTCGGCTCTGTCCGAAGACCACCAGAAAGCGATTGAGTCAATTAAGCAGGCTGATGCAGCTGTTAAGTTGGCACACGAGAAGTTTTCAGCGATGGCTGCGGAGAATGTGAGACTGAAATCTGCGGTAACTCAGCAAATTGAGCTTCGTGCGGAGATAAAAAAGGCAGGCAGGCCACCTCACGCTGACTTCTGGGTTCAGTCAATTTGCGAAGCTGAGGAAAAGGTTAAGCGAGCGCTTGAAGAAACCCCAGCCACCGATGCTTTCCTGGCTGAAGTACGGGCGCAGGGGGTAGAGATGGCTATGGAGCATATGCAGTCGAGCGGTTCGTTAACATTTGGAGATTGCTACATATCACTTAACGAGTTCGCCGCCCAGCTTCGCAAAGGAGGCAACCAGTGAGCGAAATTGACTATCAGGCACTGCGTGAAAAGGCAGAGAAAGCAACGTGTGGGGTGTGGTCGCTCGAATATGGAGAGAGTCGATTTGATTGTGATGATGCGCTAATTCATCGTGACGTTGTTGGATATCTTCCCATTTGCAGAATTGAAGGAGCGCATCCTGAAAGCGGTTTCGATGAAGATTTCCAAATGGAACAGCAGGCCAATGCTGAATTCATCACCGCAGCCAATCCAGCTACCGTGCTGGAATTACTGGATGAACTGGAAGCAGCAAAAAAGCGCATTGCAGAACTGGAAGCGCGGGAAATACTGCTCCCGGAACGTAGCAGCATGCTTCATCGAACAGATTTTCACGATGATTACCAAACGGTAATGGCATACAAAGTTTCTGAGATCATCGCTGCAATCCGCGCCGCTGGCATTCGCATCAAAGGAGAGTGATATGGCAACTTTGCAGGAATTAATCGACCTGACGCCAGAACAGGAAAAAGCGTGGAATCGCCTTGTGAAGGCTGTAAAGGATTTCAGGGCAGCCGGAGGAAAGTTTTATAGCGTCCTGGACACGCTGAGCGCATACAACGGCGAGCACGTTGCCAGCATTGATAACGATAAGGGCTACCACACTGCAAGCGTCTATATGCCTAGCATTGATGCGCCAGGGCTAACCAGTTGGGCTGATGATTGGCACGGCATCACGCTGAAAGATGGCGTTGAAGTGGATGAGGACTAACACATGACTACTTTTACCGACAAAGAACTGATTAAAGAAATCAGAGAGCGAATCGGCAGCCTGGACGTGCGAGACAATATTGAGCGCCTGGCTTATGAAATCGCACTGGCATCGCTGGAAGCCGAACCTGTAAGCCAAACTTACAACTTGCCAGAATTAATCGAGGGCATGGAAGTTTCCATTGATGTAAGCACTTGTGATGCTGATTTAGGTAATCGCTATTTCGGCACCGTCACCGAGGCGTTAGAACTTGATACAGCCAAGAATGGTTACATCCTCCTGGTTCAGGACGCAGAGCCAAACTTCGATGTAAATGGCAACTCTCCGGTAACTCCGGATGGTTGGGTCATGGTGCCGAAGAGACTAACAGCCGAGAACGGCGCTAAGGGTGCGCTATCCGGTGAATTTTCAGAAACTACGTTTATCAGCTGCCCGGAATGCTTTGGCGATGATGATTGCGATACCTGTGACGGTAGCGGGCGGATTGAAATTAAAGTACCAGTCACATGGACGACCATAAAATCCATCTGGGATAAAGGTATTGCGTATTTTGCAGCAGAACCGCCGCAGGAGGTTAACCTTGGCTAACCTACAACTTGCCGTTAAAGGTGAATACTTCGATGCCATGATTCGCAGAGAGAAAACGGAAGAGTATCGCCTGTGTAATGACTACTGGAATAAGCGAATTATGTTCCGGGAGTATGATCGCCTGATTATCACAAAGGGATATCCGAAGCGCGACGATTCCAGCCGTAGAATTGATGTTCCGTATGACGGATATGAAATCAAGACAATCACACATCCGCACTTCGGCGATAAACCGGTAAAGGTGTTCGCGATAAAGGTGAATATCGGCAATGAATAACAATCCTCGAACTCGCGGGGATTTCTTTTATCTGAACTCGCTACGGCGAGTTTTGTTTTATGGAGATGATTATGGCCTGTTCAACATTCAACCATCTAACGTTACAGAAATACCAGCCAGACCCTGAAGATTTATGCTCACTGTGTGGCGGAAATCATGGTAAAGCCGCCATGATCGAATGTAAGGACAAAATCCACATTTGCCTTAATTGCGTTGATGTCCTCGTTGATATCAAAAATGAGAGAGAAGATAAAAAGCGTAGCGAGGCTATTCGCGCATTAGATTCATGGATGCGAGATGGGTATAGTGCTGCGCAAATTTATGACTTCGCAATATCAAAAGGCGAAATACCAGGAGTGCGCATCGAATAAGACGTAACCAATATTCGAATTGAAGAACTGAAAGAACACCAAGCCGCCTGATGGCGGTTTTTTCTTGCGTGTAATTGCGGAGACTTTGCGATGTACTTGACACTTCAGGAGTGGAACGCACGCCAGCGACGCCCAAGAAGCCTTGAAACAGTTCGTCGATGGGTACGCGAGTGCAGGATATTCCCTCCTCCGGTTAAGGATGGAAGAGAGTATCTGTTCCACGAATCAGCGGTAAAGGTTGACTTAAATCGACCAGTAACAGGTAGCCTTTTGAAGAGGATCAAAAATGGGAAGAAGGCGAAGTCATGAGCGCCGGGATTTACCCCCTAATCTTTATATAAGAAACAATGGATATTACTGCTACAGGGACCCAAGGACGGGTAAAGAGTTTGGATTAGGCCGAGACAGGAGGATAGCAATCACTGAAGCTATACAGGCCAACATTGAGTTATTTTCAGGACACAAACACAAGCCTCTGACAGCGAGAATCAACAGTGATAATTCTGTTACGTTACATTCATGGCTTGATCGCTACGAAAAAATCCTCGCCAACAGAGGAATCAAGCAGAAGACACTCATAAATTACATGAGCAAAATTAAAGCAATAAGGAGGGGGCTGCCTGATGCTCCACTTGAAGACATCACCACAAAAGAAATTGCAGCAATGCTCAATGGATACATAGACGAGGGCAAGGCGGCGTCAGCCAAGTTAATCAGATCAACACTGAGCGATGCATTCCGAGAGGCAATAGCTGAAGGCCATATAACAACAAACCCGGTCACTGCCACTCGCGCAGCAAAATCAGAGGTAAGGAGATCAAGACTTACGGCTGACGAATACCTGAAAATTTATCAAGCAGCAGAATCATCACCATGTTGGCTTAGACTTGCAATGGAACTGGCTGTTGTTACCGGGCAGCGTGTTGGGGATTTATGCGAAATGAAGTGGTCTGATATCGTAGATGGCTATCTTTATGTCGAGCAAAGCAAAACCGGCGTAAAAATTGCCATCCCAACAACATTGCATGTTGATGCTCTTGGGATATCAATGAAGGAATCACTTGATAAATGCAAAGAGATTCTTGGCGGAGAAACCATAATTGCATCTACTCGTCGTGAACCGCTTTCATCCGGCACAGTATCAAGGTATTTTATGCGCGCACGAAAAGCATCAGGTCTTTCCTTCGAAGGGGATCCGCCTACCTTTCACGAGTTGCGCAGTTTGTCTGCAAGACTCTATGAGAAGCAGATAAGCGATAAGTTTGCTCAACATCTTCTCGGGCATAAGTCGGACACCATGGCATCACAGTATCGTGATGACAGAGGCAGGGAGTGGGACAAAATTGAAATCAAATAATGATTTTATTTTGACTGATAGTGACCTGTTCGTTGCAACAAATTGATAAGCAATGCTTTTTTATAATGCCAACTTAGTATAAAAAAGCAGGCTTCAACGGATTCATTTTTCTATTTCATAGCCCGGAGCAACCTGTGAACACATTTTCAGTTTCCCGTCTGGCGCTGGCATTGGCTTTTGGCGTGACGCTGACCGCCTGTAGCTCAACACCGCCCGATCAACGTCCTTCTGATCAAACCGCGCCTGGTACCTCTTCGCGCCCGATTCTGTCGGCAAAAGAAGCGCAGAATTTCGATGCTCAACACTATTTTGCATCCCTGACACCAGGTGCGGCAGCGTGGAATCCTTCCCCGATTACCCTGCCTGCGCAACCTGACTTTGTTGTCGGCCCGGCGGGTACTCAAGGTGTAACGCATACCACGATTCAGGCGGCGGTAGATGCGGCAATTATCAAGCGTACCAACAAGCGCCAGTATATTGCCGTGATGCCTGGTGAGTATCAGGGAACGGTGTATGTCCCTGCCGCTCCGGGTGGAATTACTCTGTACGGTACGGGTGAAAAACCGATTGATGTGAAGATTGGGCTTTCCCTTGATGGTGGCATGAGCCCTGCCGACTGGCGTCACGACGTCAACCCGCGCGGCAAATATATGCCAGGTAAACCGGCGTGGTATATGTACGATAGCTGCCAGAGTAAACGCAGCGACAGTATCGGTGTTCTCTGCTCTGCGGTCTTCTGGTCACAAAACAATGGCCTGCAACTGCAAAACCTGACCATCGAAAACACGCTGGGCGATAGCGTAGATGCGGGTAACCATCCGGCGGTGGCACTGCGTACTGATGGCGACAAAGTGCAGATCAATAACGTCAACATTCTCGGTCGTCAGAACACCTTCTTTGTCACCAACAGCGGTGTGCAGAACCGTCTGGAAACGAATCGTCAGCCACGTACGCTGGTGACCAACAGCTATATTGAAGGGGATGTGGATATCGTTTCTGGTCGCGGCGCAGTGGTGTTCGATAACACCGAATTCCGCGTGGTGAACTCCCGTACCCAGCAAGAAGCGTATGTGTTTGCACCGGCTACGCTGTCCAACATTTACTACGGTTTCCTCGCCGTAAACAGCCGTTTCAATGCTTCCGGTGATGGCGTGGCGCAACTGGGCCGCTCGCTGGATGTTGATGCCAATACCAACGGTCAGGTAGTGATCCGTGATAGCGCCATCAACGAAGGTTTTAACACAGCCAAACCGTGGGCTGATGCGGTGATCTCTAATCGTCCATTTGCGGGTAACACCGGCAGCGTTGATGATAACGACGAAGTACAGCGCAATCTGAATGACACTAACTACAACCGCATGTGGGAATACAATAACCGCGGCGTGGGTAGCAAAGTGGTTGCAGAGGCGAAGAAGTAGGAGCTGTTAACTATGTGCCGGATGCGGCGTAAACGCCTTATCCGGCCTACAGTTCGATACGATTTGTCGGTCGGATAAGATGCGTCGGCATCGCATCCGACAATAACTGCGGATGCGACCTACATTCACATGGCGCTTTTTACATCTGACGGTTTTTATTGAAGTTAATCAAACTACCTGCCTTGATAATCTCGCGCTCTTCAGCAGTCAGACTTTCCATATAGAGCGTAATCTCCGTTACCGGTGCATCTTCATGGATCACATAACCTTTAAACGTCGTTCCAGGATTATCCAGCGCCGCTTTAATGCCAGGGATGTAAATGTAATCCCCCACTTCAAAGGTTGGCGCTTCCGCCATCTGCAGCGGTAACATCCCCCAGTTGATGACGTTAGAACGATAGCGTTTAGTCGCGTACTCCTCGGCAATATTCGCCAGACCGCCAATCACACGCTGACAACTCGCCGCCTGTTCACGCGCAGAACCATCGCCTGGTTTCACCGCATAGACCATACTGCCAATTTCAGTTTGCAGCGGATCAATATGCTCCTGACCAGCAATCTGCTTAATGCGCGCAAACACCTCTGTCAGCTCGCTGACATTTCCCGCCAGACGCTGATTTTCCAGCTCAGCAGTCGCTTTACTTCTGCCAACATAACCTGGATCGCGGCGTGACAGAGTAAACTCCGCCAGACCAATCGGATTTGAACGATATGAAGAGGTTTCACCGGAAGGAATCAGTTCGTCGGTGGTGGTCACTTCGTCGAGGATCTTCGAGCACACTTTGAGGACGATATTGTCAGTCAGCGCACCCAATTCTGGCCAGTCTTTAATGTTCGGTCCGTAAATCAGCGGTTGCTGGGTCGCCCCTTTCACAAAGCCCTGATAAACACGGTTTTTATACGGCGTTACATCGAAGGCGTACTCCGGCACGTTGTCCCAGCAATCGAGTTCGCTGGCAGAGGTTAAATAGCCACCGTTTGCCGCAGTCGCAGCGATAGAACGAGCGTCCATCAACGCCACCGCTGACATCTGCCCATTAGCTGGCTTAGAGCCTTCGCGGTTCGGGAAGTTACGCGTGGTGTGGCGAATACTCAAACCGTTGTTGATTGGCGTATCGCCCGCGCCAAAGCATGGGCCGCAGAACGCGGTTCTGATGATTGCGCCTGCGCCGATCAAATCTGCTACCACACCTTTTTTGGCGAGATCCATAAACACCGGCTGTGATGACGGGTAAACCGCTAACGAGAAGGTGTCATTGCCGCAGGATTGACCGCGCAGCGCATTCGCCGCCGCGATGACGTTTTCGTAGTTACCGCCAGAACAGCCCGCGATAATCCCCTGCTGCACTTTCAGGCGACCATTTTCCACTTTATCCAGCAGCGAGAGTTTGGCTTTACCGTGCGCCACGCGTTCGGACTCAATTTCAATCTCACGCAGAATGTCGGTCAGGTTCTGGTTCAGCGTGTCGATTTCATACACATTGCTCGGGTGGAATGGCAGCGCAATCATTGGTTTGATGGCGCTTAAATCAACGCTGATGCAGCCATCGTAGTACGCCATTGGTTGAGGGTTAAGTTGGCAGTAATCCTGGCCGCGACCGTGCAGCGCCAGCCAGTTATGGACTTCTTCATCGGTTTGCCAGACAGAACTTAAACAGGTCGTTTCAGTGGTCATCACGTCAACGCTGTTACGGAAATCGGTAGAGAGCGCTGCAACACCGGGACCTACGAACTCCATCACTTTGTTTTTGACGTAACCGTTTTTGAACACAGCACCGATGATAGCCAGCGCCACATCCTGCGGCCCCACATACGGCGCAGGTTTTCCGGTCAGATGCACCGCAACCACGCCCGGATAGTCGATATCCCAGGTGTCATTAAGCAGCTGTTTTACCAACTCGCCGCCGCCCTCGCCAACCGCCATTGTCCCTAACGCACCGTAACGGGTATGGCTGTCTGACCCGAGGATCATTTTGCCGCCGCCCGCCATCATTTCACGCATATATTGATGGATGACCGCAATATGCGGTGGCACAAAAATACCGCCATAACGCTGGGCCGCCGATAAACCAAAAACATGGTCATCACCGTTAATGGTGCCGCCCACAGCACAGAGTGAGTTATGGCAGTTGGTCAGCACATACGGCAGCGGGAAACGTTCCATACCGGACGCTTTAGCGGTCTGTACAATACCAACAAAGGTAATATCGTGAGAGGCTAATGAATCAAACTTAATTTTAAGTTTATCCATATTTCCGGACGTATTATGAGAAGAGAGAATAGACCAGGCAATAGTGCCTTTTTTTGCTTCTTCTTTTTTTATTTCGCCGGTGAAATGTTCTTCGGCAATTATTTCGTTATTGCTGGCGAGAAACACGCCTTTTTCAGATAACTTGATCATCAAATGCTCCAGATATCTGCGCACCGTGAAGTGCGCAGAAAGATAATAAATGGATATACTCTAAATAATTCGAGTTGCAGGAAGGCGACAAGCGAGTGAATCCCCAGGAGCTTACATAAGTAAGTGACTGGGGTGAGCGAACGCAGACGCAGCACATGCAACTTGAAGTATGACGAGTATATTTACAGCATGTTCCAGCCGATCAGCATATTCCACCACCACACGCCGAGGGTGATATGCACCAGGAAGGTTAATATCGTCAGTACCGCCCCGACCAACCACCAGGATTTAATATCGTTGTAACCCACGCCAAAGATGACCGGACCTGCCGCGCCGCCATAGTGAGTAACCATGCCGCCATAGGAGTTAGAGAACAACAGTGCCAGCGCGGTTAACATTAACGGTGCGCCGGAGACATTCGCCAGCATGGCAAATACCGGTAACATGGCAACGATATAGGCACTACCAGAAGCGAAGAAATAACGCACGATGATGCTGAGGAAAATAATAACGAAGAAAGCAACGTTACCGTGACCATCAAATGCCAGGTTATTTTTAAAGACTTCAGCTAACCATTCGAAGAATTTAACTTTCGATAATAAGGAGCTTAAGCCGATAATACCGCCGTACCAGATTAAGGTATTCCAGCCGCCTTTATTTTTAACCACGTCTTCCCAGGTAACGATACCCAGCAGCAGCATAGTTGCCATAACAACGATTGCCACGGTGGATTCATCAACCCCCAGAGACTTACTGAAAATCCAGCCCAGCAGCGCCAGCACAAAGACACCGAGCAGCATTTTTTCGCGGATTTTCATCGGTCCCAGTTCGGCAAGGCCCGCTTTAGCGATGGTTTTGTTATCCACCTTCTTAATTTCTGGTGGATACATGGTGTAAATCACCAGCGGGGTGACCAGCAGCATAATGATGCCCGGCAATCCGGCGGCTAGCGCCCATCCACCCCAGCTAATTTGCAGGTGCAGAATGTCGTTGATCATTTTCAGCGCCAGAATGTTCCCCGCCATTGCGGTAAAGAACATATAGCTGGTGGTTTTAGTGACCATGTAAATGGACATCATCAGGTAATGTCCAACACGACGCGGACTTTTTTCCGGTTCTGATCCCAAAGCCACTGCCACGCTGTTGATGATCGGTAACACGATGCCGCCCGCACGCGCGGTGTTAGACGGTGTTGCCGGAGCCAGTACCAGATCGAGAAATACCGTAACGTAACCCAGACCCAGGGTAGTGCTACCAATTTTACCAATCAGCAGATAGGCAATACGTTTACCTAAGCCTGTGGTTACAAACGCGGCGCTTAAAGTAAACGCAGAAAACACCAGCCAGGTGGTACCGGAAGAGTAACCGCTTAATACGGCGGTGGTTTTAAATTCCCCACCTGATAAGTTACCCACCACTACCATCGATGCGGCGACGGCAATTAACAGTACGACAGGTTCCGGGAAAGGCTTGATAACCAGCCCCACAATGGCCGCCAGGTAAATACCAAAAAGCACCCACGCCAGTTCGCTTAATCCTGCCGGAGCTGGCATAAAGCCAATAATACATGGGATCGCTAATATCAGAATTAGCTTCCATAACGATTTTTTATTCATTTAATATCCTGTTCTTTCTGTATGACTCATACAGAATTCCTTTATTGAGTATCATTATCACGACAACAAAATTTTTCAGGGAAGATAAACTTCACCGGAAAATATTTTTCTGGTCGTCCGAATAACAGATGCGCGTAACGTCGTGGCATCCTGACCTTCATTACTTAAATGAACGTCGAGCGCACCACTGGGGTGTTCAATATTGATATTGCCGTATCCTACAGAAGGGACGATTTGTCGGGTGACGGTACCTTCCAATGCACAACTACTGGAAATAGCAATAGCACCGGTTATCGCCAAAGCGCGATGGCAAGAATGCGGCATAAAATAACGCACATTAATTGCCCCGCCTTTCTGCGCTGGAGAAATAAGTACAGGTTTAGGGATAACCATATTACTGACATCGCCTAAGCCCATTGCTTTACCCGCTTGTAGACGGATAGATTCAATGCGGGCTAATAATGCTTTGTCGGCATCCAGCTCTGCCGGTAATTCATAGCCTGTTTTTCCCAGATATTCAGCAGGAATAATGACAACTGGCATCGCCATATCGATACAGGTCACCGGGACATCGTCAAAATAATCAATCTGATTATCAGTCGGGAAGACTTTTCCGGTTTTCGTTCCGGCGGCATTCAGGAAAGTGAGCGCAACCGGTGCGGCAGTACCCGGTACGCCGTCAATTCTGGCGCTACCCTCGTACTCGACAACACCATTTGGCGTTTGCACATCAGCTTCGATAAACGTACCCGTATTGACGTTGCGGATACGTACGCGGGTAACTGGCGAAGTCGCTGCAATCAAACCATTTTCAATGGCGAATGCCCCAACGCCAGACAGCATATTGCCGCAGTTAGGCGTGGTATCGACACGTTGCTCATGGACGATAACTTGAGCAAACAGATAATCGACATCTGCACGCGGATCGCTGGAGCGGCTAATAATGGCGACTTTACTGGTCAGCGGATTACCGCCGCCAATACCGTCAATTTCCAGATCGTTACCGGAACCCATAATTGCCATCAATATTTTATCGCGCTGCGTTTGATCTTCGGGTAGATGTTCCGCTAACAGGAACGCGCCCCTCGAGGTTCCACCTCGCATCATCACGCAGGGTATTTTTTTCATAATAATGCCCTCAATTTAAAAACATAACTTATTGCGATATGGTTACATTAAGGGCAAAGCATCTCTAATGACTTTAGCTCAACGATTAATAACATTTTTTCATTAATTTAAGTTGGCTAAATGCAGTTAAAATTTTTAACTGCCAGTCACCCAAAATCGTCGCTTCCATTTTCCGGAGTAATAATGAAGCATGAATTATCAAGTATGAAGGCATTTGTCATACTGGCAGAGTCCAGTTCATTTAACAATGCTGCTAAATTACTCAATATTACGCAACCTGCATTAACGCGAAGAATAAAAAAATGGAGGAAGATTTACACATTCAACTATTTGAGCGTACAACTCGCAAGGTTACGTTAACAAAAGCAGGAAAAAGGTTGCTCCCGGAGGCGCGGGAATTAATAAAAAAATTCGATGAAACGCTTTTTAATATTCGTGATATGAATGCTTATCATCGTGGTATGGTGACGTTAGCGTGTATTCCGACCGCAGTATTTTATTTTTTACCGCTGGCAATCGGTAAATTTAATGAGCTGTATCCCAATATTAAAGTGCGGATTCTGGAACAAGGCACGAATAATTGCATGGAATCGGTGCTGTGTAACGAATCAGACTTTGGCATAAACATGAACAACGTCACAAATTCATCCATTGATTTTACCCCACTGGTCAACGAGCCGTTCGTGCTGGCCTGTCGGCGTGACCATCCATTGGCCAAAAAGCAGCTTGTAGAATGGCAGGAGTTAGTGGGTTACAAAATGATTGGCGTACGCTCCTCCAGCGGCAACCGACTATTGATAGAACAACAGCTAGCCGACAAGCCCTGGAAGCTGGACTGGTTTTACGAAGTGCGTCATCTTTCGACGTCATTAGGGCTGGTGGAGGCGGGACTGGGGATTTCGGCGCTTCCTGGTCTGGCAATGCCCCATGCGCCCTATTCTTCGATTATTGGTATCCCACTGGTGGAACCCGTTATACGTCGGACATTGGGGATTATTCGCCGCAAAGATGCCGTGCTTTCTCCGGCAGCTGAACGCTTTTTTGCCTTGCTGATTAATTTGTGGACTGACGATAAAGACAATTTGTGGACCAATATCGTCGAACGCCAGAGACATGCGTTACAGGAGATAGGTTAATACACCGGCGCAGGAGAGACTGCGCCGGTTAAATCAGCGGTTAGTGCGCGTTGACCACTACCCACATTGGCCCCTGCCCAACCGCATAGCGGCCTTTTTCATGCAGTAGCCCCTCCTCGCCAACAATTTCGTATACCGAGATGTGGTGAGATTTTTGCCCGGCGGCAATCAGATACTTGCCGCTGTGATCAACATTGAAGCCGCGCGGCTGGGTTTCCGTTGGCTGGAAGCCTTCTTTACTCAACACGCTGCCATCTTCCGAAACGCTGAAAACGGTAATCAGACTGGCGGTACGGTCGCAAGCGTATAAATGACGACCATCCGGGGTGATATGAATATCAGCCGCCCAACGGGTGTCGGAGAAGTTTTCCGGCATCATATCCAGCGTCTGGACACATTCGATATTGCCGTGCGGATCTTTCAGTTCCCAGACATCCACTGAGCTGTTTAACTCATTGACGCAATACGCATATTGTTCGTTTGGATGGAATACCATATGGCGTGGGCCGGCCCCTTCAACGGTAGTCACTTCCGCAGGGTCCTGCGCTACCAGATGACCATCATCGCTGACCGTAAACAGGCAAATGCGATCCTGCTTTAATGCCGGAACCCACAACGTACGGTTGTCCGGTGAGATATTGGCGGAATGGCAACCGTCCAGCCCCTCGACCACATCGACGACGCCCACTGGCAGGCCATCTTCCAGACGCGTTACGCTCACGTTACCCGCATTGTAAGAACCGACAAAGACAAACTGCCCCTGGTGATCGGTGGAAATATGCGTCGGGCTACCCGGCAGCGCAGACTCTGCAGCAAAGGTCAGCGCGCCATCGTCCGGGGCGATACGATACGCCAGGACGCGAAACTCAGGGCGAACACCAACATAGAGATAGCGTTTGTCCGGGCTGACCACCATCGGCTGCACCTGCCCCGGCACATCGACAACCTGTGTCAGCGTCAGTGCGCCTTCATGATTCAGGTTCCAGACGTGAATTTGCTGGCTCTCAGGGCTGGCGATATAAACTGTTTGCTTCATGAATGCTCCTTTGCATTTAGCAACTGACTGTAACAGCTAAAATTAGTCGCTTTTGGCGGTGAATGCTGAATTAAAACGCAGAATTTTGTCCGATAGTGGTATCGGTGTACCATTCGCGCAGACGAAAATTCTTAACCTTAATCTGGAATACGCCATGACCACACGCGTGATTGCTCTCGACTTAGACGGCACCTTATTGACCCCGAAAAAGACCTTGCTTCCATCATCGATAGAAGCCCTGGCCCGCGCTCGCGAAGCAGGCTATCAATTAATCATCGTCACAGGTCGCCATCACGTCGCTATTCATCCTTTTTATCAGGCGCTGGCGCTGGATACACCTGCTATTTGCTGTAATGGCACCTATTTGTATGATTATCATGCAAAAACCGTGCTGGAAGCGGACCCAATGCCCGTTAATAAAGCCCTGCAACTCATTGAGATGCTGAATGAACACCACATTCACGGTCTGATGTATGTCGATGATGCAATGGTCTATGAGCACCCGACCGGGCATGTCATTCGCACGTCTAACTGGGCGCAAACCCTGCCGCCGGAACAGCGTCCGACTTTCACACAAGTCGCTTCTCTGGCTGAAACGGCGCAACAAGTTAACGCCGTATGGAAGTTCGCCCTGACGCACGATGACCTGCCGCAATTGCAGCATTTTGGTAAGCATGTCGAACATGAACTGGGACTGGAGTGTGAATGGTCCTGGCACGATCAGGTTGATATTGCACGCGGCGGCAACAGCAAAGGTAAACGTTTGACGAAATGGGTTGAGGCACAAGGCTGGTCGATGGAAAACGTCGTGGCGTTCGGCGATAACTTCAATGATATTAGTATGCTGGAAGCCGCTGGTACAGGCGTGGCGATGGGCAACGCCGATGACGCAGTAAAAGCGCGCGCCAACATTGTGATTGGTGATAACACCACCGACAGCATTGCCCAGTTCATTTATAGCTACCTGATTTAATCAGGCGGTTATCGACACACTTTTAATTTGCGCATACAGCCACAGGCCAGGTTTGATCGCCAGTTCATCCCTGGCCCACGGGCTGATACGCGCCCACAGCGTTTTACCGCCGACTTCCAGCTCCACTTCCACCTGGCCGTTGTCGTCATAACTATTAACAACTTTTGCCCGCAATACGTTACGAATGCTGGTTTGCTGCGGCGGTTGTAAAACCAGCGAGACATCGGAAGCCTGAATGCGGATGCGTAGCGCAGCTTGCAGCGGTTCTTCCAGCTTATTGACCCACAAATGCTGATCGCCCAGCGCCAGCGCGGTCATCGCGTAATGCGGATGATGCTCAAGTACTGTCACTTTCAGAATGCTACTTTGTTGCTCTTTCGGTAGCCACGGATTCATCACGCTACTACCCCAGACTTCTTCCAGCGCGCCAAAGGCTTTCACCTGACCGTTTTCCAGTACCATCACTCTGTCTGCCAGATGGAGGATCTCATCCAGCGAATGGCTGACATACAACATCGGAATGTTGATTTCCCGCGTCAGACGTTGCAGATAAGGCAACAGTTCGCGTTTACGCGGAATATCCAGTGACGCCAGCGGTTCATCCAGCAACAGCAATTCCGGTGCTGTCAGCAAAGCCCGACCAATCGCCACGCGCTGTTTTTCGCCTCCGGACAGGCTGCCTGGTAAACGATCAAGCAACGGTTCAATGCCTAAAAGCGCCACCAGCTTATCGAACTGATTGACCATGCTTTTCGCCATGCCGTAGCGCAAATTGCCACGCACTTTATAATGCGGAAACAGCCGCGCATCCTGAAACACATAGCCTACGCGACGCTTTTCTGGCGTCAGGCAGATACCTTTATCGGCGTCATTTAGTACCCGACCATTGAGGACAATCCGCCCTTTTTGCGGACGTGTCAGCCCACTGATGGCGTTAATCAGCGAGGTTTTTCCGGCACCAGAGACACCAAAAATAGCGGTGATGCCATTGGCGGGCAGCGTTTCATTAATCGTCAGGCAATGATTGCCCAACGTCTGGGAAAAATTCAGTTCCAGCATGATTAGCGCCCCGCCCGCTCACGGCTGATTCTGGCCAGCCATTCTGAAATCAACAGGGAGATCATCGCCAGCGCAATAGAAATAATACACAGTCTCGCCGCGCCACTTTCCCCGCCAGGGGTCTGGATCAGGGTATACATGGCAGAAGGAATGGTTCGCGTTTCACCAGGAATGTTAGAAACAAAGGTGATGGTTGCGCCAAATTCACCGAGCGAACGAGCGAATGCCAGCACCGTACCAACAATAATTCCCGGTAAGGTCAGCGGTAACGTGATAGTAAAGAAAACGCGCCAGCGCCCGGCCCCCAGTGTTCTTGCGGCCTGCTCCAGTTTGATATCAACACCTTCCAGCGCCAGACGAATCGCCCGCACCATCAGCGGAAAAGACATGACAGCGGCAGCGAGAACCGCACCACGCCAGCTAAACGCGAAAGAAAGACCAAACCAGTCATACAGACGTTCACCGATAAATCCGCGCCGTCCCATCGAAACTAATAATAGGTAACCGACGACCACGGGCGGTAACACCAGCGGTAGATGCAGTACGCTGTCGAGCAGAGCTTTGCCCGGAAACGTGCAACGTACCAGTAACCAGGCAAAAAAGATCCCAAACGGCAGGCTAAACAGCACAGCCAGGGAAGAAACTTTCAGGCTTAATAAAACTGCCTGCCATTCTGGATCGGTCAGTATCATTACTTGGTTGTAAATCCGTAACGTTTAAAGATTTCCGCAGCCTGCGGCCCCTTCAGATAATCGTAAAATGCTTTCACTGTCGCATTGTTATGCCCTTCCACAACAGCAACCGGATATTCCACTTTTTTATGTGAATCTTCCGGGAAGGTGGCAACCACTTTTACCCCTTTGCTGGCAACTGCGTCAGAACCGTAAACAATACCCAGCGGCGCTTCATTGCGTTCGACCAACGCCAGCGCGCCACGAACATCTTCCGCCGGAGCCAGTTTCGGGGAGAGCGTATCCCATGCGCCCAGTTTTTGCAGTGCTTCTTTCGCATAAATGCCAGCAGGGACATGTTCCGGATCACCAACCGCGAGGCGACCGCCATTCAGCAGCGAAGTCCAGTTGGTTTTGCTGTCGATGGTGAAATCTTTCTGCTCGCTGGCTTTCGGTGCTACAACGACCAGGCTATTGCCGAGCAGTGTCTGGCGCGAAGCCGTATCGATCGCTTTTTTATCAACCGCATAATCCATCCATTTCTGATCGGCAGAAATAAACAGATCCGCAGGCGCACCCGCTTCAATCTGACGGGCCAAAGTAGATGACGAAGCGAAAGAAGAAACTACATCCACGCCTTTCTCTTTTTTATACTGCGTAGCAATGTCCTGCATTGCGTTAGTCAGTGATGCGGCGGCGAACACCGTGATTTTCCCTTCATCTGCCAGTGCATTGCCAGCAACAGCGAAAGAGAGTGCCGCCCCGGTAAACAAGTTCAACCATTTACGAGCCATTGGTAACCCCTTAATCTAACGTTATGTAGGCGTCAATATAACGGCAAGTTCGGAATTTTCCCAGCAGTTATTGCTAACCTTTGTGAGGTAGATGAGAAAAAATATCGGCAGAAAAAGCAGGAAGTTGAGAAAAAGAAAATGCCCGACTAAGCGGGCATTCAGGGAATCAATGATTTTGTCCGGGCTGGTCTTTTTTACCAACACCAGAAAAGATGTTGAATACTTCACCAAGACCGTAAATCAGACCCAGGATGATGGCCATCACGACAGGTACCATGATTACGGCGAATACCAGACTTTTTAATAACTCTAACATGGTCAACTCCAGATATAGTCATGAGACTATTCTAACCGCTAAGCACAGAAAAGCACTCCCCTTTTGTGCGGTCAGCTTTGCGTGGCGTTCGTTTTCCGTCACAATAAGACTTTTGCCAGGACATTGTTATGCAGGCCGAAATCCTTCTCACCCTTAAGCTCCAACAAAAATTATTCGCCGACCCGCGCCGCATTTCGCTACTAAAACACATTGCGCTTTCCGGTTCCATTAGCCAGGGAGCGAAAGATGCCGGTATCAGCTATAAAAGCGCCTGGGATGCCATTAACGAGATGAATCAGTTAAGTGAGCATATTCTGGTTGAGCGCGCAACAGGCGGTAAAGGTGGAGGCGGCGCAGTACTGACCCGCTATGGTCAGCGACTGATTCAACTCTATGACTTACTGGCGCAAATCCAGCAAAAAGCCTTTGATGTGTTAAGTGACGATGACGCCCTGCCGCTGAACAGCCTGCTGGCCGCGATCTCACGTTTTTCACTGCAAACCAGCGCCCGTAACCAGTGGTTCGGTACCATCACCGCCCGCGATCATGATGACGTTCAACAGCATGTTGATGTCTTACTGGCTGATGGAAAAACACGCCTGAAAGTCGCAGTTACCGCACAAAGCGGCGCGCGTCTGGGGCTGGATGAAGGCAAAGAAGTGTTGATATTGCTAAAAGCGCCGTGGGTAGGTATTACTCAGGACGATGCGGTCGCGCAAAACGCTGACAACCAATTACCAGGTATTATTAGTCATATTGAGCGCGGCGCAGAGCAGTGCGAAGTATTAATGGCGCTACCCGACGGGCAAACACTGTGCGCCACAGTGCCGGTAAATGAAGCGACTTCTCTTCAGCAAGGACAGAATGTCACGGCCTACTTTAATGCCGACAGCGTGATTATCGCCACGCTGTGCTAAGCGTGTTGACAATTTGTTATGAAACACGTATCCCTGTCAGTAATCGCTGCACAAAATGGGATATAAAATGTCATCGTTGCAAATTTTGCAAGGCACGTTTCGTCTTGGCAACACAAAAACGCTGCAATTGCCTCGGCTAACGTTAAACGCGGGTGATAGTTGGGCGTTTGTCGGTTCGAATGGAAGCGGGAAATCGGCGCTGGCCCGCGCGCTGTCGGGGGAACTTCCGCTTTTGAAAGGTGAACGGCAAAGCCAGTTTTCCCACATCACTCGTCTCTCCTTCGAGCAATTGCAAAAGCTCGTCAGCGACGAATGGCAGCGGAATAACACCGATATGCTCGGCCCTGGCGAAGATGACACCGGGCGTACCACGGCTGAGATCATTCAGGATGAAGTAAAGGATACTCCGCGTTGCATGCAACTGGCGCAGCAGTTCGGTATTACCGCCCTCCTCGACCGACGCTTTAAATACCTTTCCACTGGCGAGACGCGAAAAACCCTGCTGTGTCAGGCGCTGATGTCGGAGCCTGACTTGTTGATTCTTGATGAGCCGTTCGATGGCCTGGATGTTGCCTCACGTCAGCAGCTGGCTGAGCTACTCGCCTCGTTACATCAGTCCGGTATTACTCTGGTATTGGTGCTCAATCGCTTCGATGAGATCCCAGAATTTGTCCAGTTTGCTGGCGTGCTGGCGGATTGCACGTTAGCGGAAACTGGCGCTAAAGAAGAACTGCTCCAACAAGCACTCGTTGCGCAACTGGCGCATAGCGAACAGCTTGAAGGTGTGCAACTGCCGGAGCCGGATGAACCTTCAGCACGTCACGCCTTACCCGCCAACGAACCGCGCATTGTGCTGAACAATGGCGTGGTTTCTTATAACGAACGCCCCATTCTTAATAACCTTAGCTGGCAGGTGAATCCAGGCGAACACTGGCAAATTGTCGGGCCAAATGGCGCGGGAAAATCGACGTTATTAAGCCTGATTACTGGCGATCATCCGCAAGGTTACAGCAACGATTTGACGCTTTTCGGACGACGTCGCGGCAGCGGCGAAACCATCTGGGATATCAAAAAGCATATCGGTTACGTCAGCAGTAGTTTGCATCTGGATTACCGGGTCAGCACTACTGTGCGTAATGTGATCCTTTCTGGCTATTTTGATTCGATTGGCATTTATCAGGCCGTTTCGGATCGCCAGCAAAAACTGGTGCAGCAGTGGCTGGATGTTCTCGGCATTGATAAACGCACGGCTGACGCTCCGTTCCATAGTCTTTCCTGGGGACAGCAGCGTCTGGCGCTGATCGTCCGCGCGCTGGTGAAACATCCGACGTTGCTTATTCTCGATGAACCACTACAGGGGCTTGATCCGCTCAATCGCCAGCTTATCCGCCGGTTTGTTGATGTGCTGATTAGCGAAGGTGAAACGCAATTGTTGTTTGTTTCGCACCACGCTGAAGATGCGCCTGCCTGTATTACCCATCGTCTTGAGTTCGTGCCGGACGGTGACTTTTATCGCTATGCGCTGACAAAAATAAACTGAGTCGGTAGTGCTGACCGTGCCGGAGGCGGCGTAAACGTGTTATCCGGCCAACGGTTTGACGCATGCAGGCATGAAACCGCGTCTTTTTTTCAGATAAAAAGCGCAATCATTCATAAACCCTCTGTTTTATAATCACTTAATCGCACATTAAAAACGGCTAAATTCTTGTGTAAACGATTCCACTAATTTATTCCATGTCACACTTTTCGCATCTTTGTTATGCTATGGTTATTTCATACCATAAGCCTAATGGAGCGAATTATGAGAGTTCTGGTTACCGGTGGTAGCGGTTACATTGGAAGTCATACCTGTGTGCAATTACTGCAAAACGGTCATGATGTCATCATTCTTGATAACCTCTGTAACAGTAAGCGCAGCGTACTGCCTGTTATCGAGCGTTTAGGCGGCAAACATCCAACGTTTGTTGAAGGCGATATTCGTAACGAAGCGTTGATGACCGAGATCCTGCACGATCACGCTATCGACACCGTGATCCACTTCGCCGGGCTGAAAGCCGTTGGCGAATCGGTACAAAAACCGCTGGAATATTACGACAACAATGTCAACGGCACCCTGCGCCTGATTAGCGCCATGCGCGCCGCTAACGTCAAAAACTTTATCTTTAGCTCCTCCGCCACCGTTTATGGCGATCAGCCCAAAATTCCATATGTTGAAAGCTTCCCGACCGGCACACCGCAAAGCCCTTACGGCAAAAGCAAGCTGATGGTGGAACAGATCCTCACCGATCTGCAAAAAGCCCAGCCGGACTGGAGCATTGCCCTGCTGCGCTACTTCAACCCAGTTGGCGCGCATCCGTCGGGCGATATGGGCGAAGATCCGCAAGGCATTCCGAATAACCTGATGCCATACATCGCCCAGGTTGCTGTAGGCCGTCGCGACTCGCTGGCGATTTTTGGTAACGATTATCCGACCGAAGACGGTACTGGCGTGCGCGATTACATCCACGTAATGGATCTGGCGGACGGTCACGTCGTGGCGATGGAAAAACTGGCGAACAAGCCAGGCGTACACATCTATAACCTCGGCGCTGGCGTAGGCAGCAGCGTGCTGGACGTGGTTAATGCCTTCAGCAAAGCCTGCGGCAAACCGGTTAATTATCATTTTGCACCGCGTCGCGAGGGCGACCTTCCGGCCTACTGGGCGGACGCCAGCAAAGCCGACCGTGAACTGAACTGGCGCGTAACGCGCACACTCGATGAAATGGCGCAGGACACCTGGCACTGGCAGTCACGCCATCCACAGGGATATCCCGATTAAGGAACGACCATGACGCAATTTAATCCCGTTGATCATCCACATCGCCGCTACAACCCGCTCACCGGGCAATGGATTCTGGTTTCACCGCACCGCGCTAAGCGCCCCTGGCAGGGGGCGCAGGAAACGCCAGCCAAACAGGTGTTACCTGCGCACGATCCAGATTGCTTCCTCTGCGCAGGTAATGTGCGGGTGACAGGCGATAAAAACCCCGATTACACCGGGACTTACGTTTTCACTAATGACTTTGCGGCCTTGATGTCTGACACGCCAGATGCGCCAGAAAGCAACGATCCGCTAATGCGTTGCCAGAGCGCGCGCGGTACCAGCCGGGTGATCTGCTTTTCACCGGATCACAGTAAAACGTTGCCAGAACTGAGCGTTGCGGCATTGACGGAAATCGTCAAAACCTGGCAGGAGCAAACCGCAGAGCTGGGGGAAACGTACCCATGGGTGCAGGTCTTTGAAAACAAAGGCGCGGCGATGGGCTGCTCTAACCCGCATCCGCACGGACAGATTTGGGCAAATAGCTTCCTGCCTAACGAAGCTGAGCGCGAAGACCGTCTGCAAAAAGAATATTTCGCCGAACAGAAATCGCCAATGCTGGTGGATTATGTTCAGCGCGAGCTGGCAGACGGTAGCCGTACCGTTGTCGAAACCGAACACTGGTTAGCCGTTGTACCTTACTGGGCTGCCTGGCCGTTCGAAACGCTACTGCTGCCCAAAGCCCACGTTTTGCGGATCACCGATTTGACCGACGCCCAGCGCAGCGATTTGGCACTGGCGTTGAAAAAGCTGACCAGTCGTTATGACAACCTCTTCCAGTGCTCCTTCCCCTACTCTATGGGCTGGCACGGCGCGCCATTTAATGGCGAAGAGAATCAACACTGGCAGCTGCACGCGCACTTTTATCCGCCTCTGTTGCGCTCCGCCACCGTACGTAAATTTATGGTTGGTTATGAAATGCTGGCAGAAACCCAGCGAGACCTGACCGCAGAACAGGCAGCAGAGCGTTTGCGCGCAGTCAGCGATATCCATTTTCGCGAATCCGGAGTGTAAGAAATGAGTCTGAAAGAAAAAACACAATCTCTGTTTGCCAACGCATTTGGCTACCCTGCCACTCACACCATTCAGGCGCCTGGCCGCGTGAATTTGATTGGTGAACACACCGACTACAACGACGGTTTCGTTCTGCCCTGCGCGATTGATTATCAAACCGTGATCAGCTGTGCGCCACGCGATGACCGTAAAGTTCGCGTAATGGCAGCCGATTATGAAAATCAGCTCGACGAGTTTTCCCTCGATGCGCCCATTGTCGCGCATGAAAACTATCAATGGGCTAACTACGTTCGTGGCGTGGTGAAACATCTGCAACTGCGTAACAACAGCTTCGGCGGTGTGGACATGGTGATCAGCGGCAATGTGCCGCAGGGTGCAGGGTTAAGTTCTTCCGCTTCACTGGAAGTCGCGGTCGGAACCGTATTGCAGCAGCTTTATCATCTGCCGCTGGACGGCGCACAAATCGCGCTTAATGGTCAGGAAGCAGAAAACCAGTTTGTAGGCTGTAACTGTGGAATCATGGATCAACTGATTTCCGCACTCGGCAAGAAAGATCATGCCTTGCTGATTGACTGCCGCTCACTGGGGACCAAAGCAGTTTCCATGCCCAAAGGTGTGGCTGTCGTCATCATCAACAGTAACTTCAAACGTACCCTGGTTGGCAGCGAATACAACACCCGTCGTGAACAGTGCGAAACCGGTGCGCGTTTCTTCCAGCAGCCAGCCCTGCGCGATGTCACCATTGAAGAGTTCAACGCTGTTGCGCATGAACTGGACCCAATCGTGGCGAAACGCGTGCGTCATATCCTGACTGAAAACGCCCGCACCGTTGAAGCTGCCAGCGCACTGGAGCAAGGCGACCTGAAACGTATGGGCGAGTTGATGGCGGAGTCTCATGCCTCTATGCGCGATGATTTCGAAATCACCGTACCGCAAATTGACACTCTGGTAGAAATCGTCAAAGCTGTGATTGGCGACAAAGGTGGCGTACGCATGACCGGCGGCGGATTTGGTGGCTGTATCGTCGCGTTGTTCCCGGAAGAGCTGGTGCCTGCCGTACAGCAAGCTGTCGCTGAACAATATGAAGCAAAAACAGGTATTAAAGAGACTTTTTACGTTTGTAAACCATCACAAGGAGCAGGACAGTGCTGAACGAAACTCCCGCACTGGCACCCGATGGTCAGCCGTACCGACTGTTAACTTTGCGTAACAACGCAGGGATGGTAGTCACGCTGATGGACTGGGGTGCGACTTTACTTTCCGCCCGTATTCCGCTTTCCGATGGCAGCGTCCGCGAGGCGCTGCTTGGCTGCGCCAGCCCGGAATGCTATCAGGATCAGGCCGCATTTCTGGGGGCCTCTATTGGTCGTTATGCCAACCGCATCGCCAATAGCCGTTATACCTTTGACGGTGAAACCGTGACGCTTTCACCAAGTCAGGGCGTCAACCAATTGCATGGCGGCCCGGAAGGGTTCGACAAACGTCGCTGGCAGATTGTGAACCAGAACGATCGTCAGGTGCTGTTTGCCCTGAGTTCAGATGATGGCGATCAGGGTTTCCCGGGTAATCTCGGCGCGACGGTGCAATATCGTCTGACCGACGATAACCGTATCTCCATTACTTATCGCGCCACAGTTGATAAACCTTGCCCGGTGAATATGACTAATCACGTCTATTTCAATCTTGACGGCGAGCAATCTGACGTGCGCAATCACAAGTTGCAGATTCTGGCGGAAGAATATCTGCCGGTTGATGAAGGCGGCATTCCGCACGACGGCCTGAAATCTGTCGCCGGAACCTCTTTTGATTTCCGCAACGCCAAAATCATCGCCAGTGAGTTTCTTGCCGACGACGATCAGCGCAAAGTGAAAGGTTACGATCACGCGTTCTTGTTACAGGCCAAAGGCGATGGCAAGAAAGTGGCGGCGCATGTCTGGTCAGCAGATGAAAAATTGCAGCTGAAGGTCTACACCACCGCTCCGGCTCTGCAATTCTACTCCGGCAACTTCCTCGGCGGCACACCGTCGCGGGGAACCGAACCTTACGCCGACTGGCAAGGGCTGGCTCTGGAAAGCGAATTTCTGCCGGACAGCCCGAACCACCCTGAATGGCCGCAACCGGACTGCTTCCTGCGTCCTGGCGAAGAGTATTCCAGCCTGACGGAATATCAGTTTATTGCTCAGTAATGTTAAGCCCTCGTCATGAGGGCTTTATCTTCATATTGTTCAAATCACCAGCAAACACCGACATATTTGCAACTCAATATTCACAACAACCTTACACTGCGACACTATTTTCGCTATGGTTATGCGTAAGCATTGCTGTTGCTTCGTCACGGCAATATAATGAGAATTATTATCATTAAAAGATGATTTGAGGAGTAAGTATATGGCTGTAACTAAGCTGGTTCTGGTTCGTCATGGCGAAAGTCAGTGGAACAAAGAAAACCGTTTCACCGGTTGGTACGACGTGGATCTGTCTGAGAAAGGCGTAAGCGAAGCAAAAGCAGCAGGTAAGCTGCTGAAAGAGGAAGGTTACAGCTTTGACTTTGCTTACACCTCTGTGCTGAAACGCGCTATTCATACCCTGTGGAATGTGTTGGACGAACTGGATCAGGCATGGCTGCCCGTTGAGAAATCCTGGAAACTGAACGAACGTCACTACGGTGCGTTGCAGGGTCTGAACAAAGCGGAAACCGCTGAAAAGTATGGCGACGAGCAGGTGAAACAGTGGCGTCGTGGTTTTGCGGTGACTCCGCCGGAACTGACTAAAGATGATGAGCGTTATCCGGGGCACGATCCGCGTTACGCGAAACTGAGCGAGAAAGAGCTGCCGCTGACGGAAAGCCTGGCGCTGACCATTGACCGCGTGATCCCTTACTGGAATGAAACCATTCTGCCACGTATGAAGAGCGGTGAGCGCGTCATCATCGCCGCACACGGTAACTCGTTACGTGCGCTGGTGAAATATCTCGATAACATGAGCGAAGAAGAGATTCTTGAGCTGAATATCCCGACCGGCGTGCCGCTGGTTTATGAGTTTGACGAGAACTTCAAACCGCTGAAACGCTATTATCTGGGTAATGCTGACGAGATCGCGGCGAAAGCAGCGGCGGTTGCTAACCAGGGTAAAGCGAAGTAAACGTCATTCGTTTAAAAATGAGAAAGCCGACTGCAAGTGAGTCGGCTTTTTTGTTTGTCGTTGCTAACAATGGAGCACATTGCCTGATGCGACGCTGCGCGTTTTATCAGGCCTCCGGTGATTAATCGGATACGCCACTCTGACGGCGCATCCGACAATTAAACTTTACCCGCGACGCGCTTTTACTGCACTCGCCAGTTGACGTAACAGAGCATCGGTATCATCCCAGCCAATGCAGGCATCGGTGATGCTCTTACCGTAGGCCAGCGGTTCCCCGCTCTCGAGGCTCTGATTGCCTTCCACCAGATGGCTTTCCACCATCACGCCAATAATGGCCTTTTCGCCACCGGCAATCTGCTGGCAAACGTCAGTACAAACATCCATCTGCTTTTTGAATTGTTTTGACGAGTTAGCATGGCTGAAATCGATCATCACCTGCGCTGGCAGGCCTGCTTTGTTCAGCCCTTCTTTCACTTCAGCAACGTGCTTCGCGCTGTAGTTAGGCTCTTTACCGCCGCGCAGAATGATATGGCAATCGCCGTTACCGCTGGTATTCACAATCGCCGAATGCCCCCATTTCGTTACGGACAGGAAGCAGTGCGGCGCACCGGCGGCATTAATGGCATCGATAGCCACTTTAATCGTACCATCAGTGCCATTTTTGAAACCTACCGGACAAGAAAGACCAGACGCCAGTTCGCGGTGCACCTGCGATTCGGTGGTACGTGCGCCAATTGCGCCCCAGCTCATCAGGTCAGCGAGATATTGTGGGGTGATCATATCCAGGAATTCACCCGCCGCTGGCAGACCGCTGTCGTTAATATCGAGCAGCAATTTGCGGGCAATACGCAGACCGTCGTTGATCTGGAAGCTGTTATCCATATGCGGATCGTTAATCAGCCCTTTCCAGCCCACCGTAGTACGCGGCTTTTCAAAATAGACGCGCATCACGATTTCCAGCTCATCTTGCAGCTCTTCACGCAGCGTCAGCAAGCGAGTGGCATACTCTTTAGCCGCGACAGGATCATGAATTGAGCATGGGCCAATCACCACCAACAGGCGATCATCATTACCTTTCAGGATCTTATGGATCGCTTTTCGGGCATGGGCGACCGTATTCGCGGCATTTTCAGTAGCGGGGAATTTTTCCAGCAATGCGACAGGAGGAAGTAACTCTTTGATTTCTTTGATGCGTAAATCGTCGTTCTGATAATTCATGTCTGTTCCAGTGTTGCCATACTTATCTTAGTGAATGCAATACTTCCAATCTATATCTTCCGTCAGAATGTGTAAACGGGGTTTTACACTATGAACGGATTAATCCTGGAATTAGCAAGAAAAACGCCAGATTGTCGCGAAAAACGAGATCTCTCCTACAATTTCTAACTGTAACTCCTTTGTTTGTTAATTATTTCAAGATTCTCTGCTGGGTATCTTTGCCTGGCTGAAATCTTAAACCATTGCCTTATATTCACCTGCAAATGCACTGTTGGAAGAGGTTATCCGACATAACGACCATAACAGGAGCATCCTATGAAAATGACAAAACTGGCCACACTATTTTTGACTGCCACTCTAAGCCTTGCCAGCGGTGCCGCACTGGCTGCCGATAGCGGAGCGCAAAGCAATAACGGCCAGGCAAACGCCGCAGCTGATGCGGGCCAGGTAGCCCCTGATGCCCGTGAAAATGTCGCGCCAAATAACGTCGACAATAACGGGGTAAATACCGGTTCTGGCGGCACAATGCTGCATCCGGATGGTTCTTCAATGAACAATGACGGCATGACCAAAGATGAAGAGCACAAGAACACCATGTGCAAAGATGGTCGCTGCCCGGATATCAATAAAAAAGTCCAAACCGGTGATGGCATCAACAATGATGTCGATACCAAAACCGACGGTACCACGCAGTAACCCTGCGAAATAGCCAATAATGGGAGAGCGGAGTCTCTCCCTTTTAATTTTTCCCTTCTAAAAGCAGTATGATGTCATAAAGTTAAGTGAGAATAATTAAGGGATGACTCGTCATGGCGCACTCACACTCATACTGGTGTCGCTTCTGGTTCTGCGTAGCGCGTGGCGACTGTTGAAAGATAGTGTGAATGAATTACTTGAAGGTGCACCGGTATCGCTGGATATCGCTGAACTGAAGCGTCGCTTGTGCCGGGAAATCCCGGAAGTCCGCAATGTGCACCATGTGCATGTATGGATGGTAGGCGAGAAGCCGGTGATGACGCTGCATGTGCAGGTGATCCCGCCACACGATCACGATGCCTTGTTAGATCAGATCCAACACTACCTGATGGATCACTATCAGATTGAGCACGCCACTATTCAGATGGAATATCAACCTTGTCATGGGCCAGACTGCCACCTGAATGAAGGGGTGTCTGGCCATTCACATCATCACCATTAATGGGACAGCGCGCGTGAACCTCTTTCGCGTGCGCTGTTGATCCACATCCGGCTGCCGTTGAGGGCAATAAAGGTCAGGATGATGTACTCCAGAGACATGGCGTAAACGCCCTGAAGTGCAAAAATAACGACGCTAATCACGTTAATAATCACCCACAACAGCCAGTTTTCCACATACTTACGCGTCATCAGAATCATTGCCACGATAGATAACACCATCATGCATGAATCCCAGAACGGGAAAGCGTCCGGCTGTAGTTCAGGCATCGCAACCTGTAATCCTAATGCTTGCATGATCATGACTGCCACGCGGGTCAAAAATGCAAACACCGGATTGATAAATACCGTCATCAGACCAATCGAAACAACGCAAACCGCCAGCCAGCTTAGCGCCTTCGGCAATGGCAACCAGCGAATTTTCAACTCCGCCTCGTTCTGACTGGTTTGTCGCGACCACGCATACCAGCCGTAAATATTCGCGGCAAAGAAAAACACCTGTAATAACAGGCTGGCATACAGCTGAATCTGAAAGAAAATAATGCCAAACAAAGTGACGTTGATCAGGCCAAAGAAGTAGTTACTGATCTTCTCCAGACTGGCAAGGCCAATACACAGCAACCCGGCGATCGTGCCTACCGCTTCGATCCATGAGAGATCATAACCGCCTGCCCCTATTGGTATATGTACCAGGATATTCTGCACACTAAAAAAATCCATCGTTCCCCCAAAGCGTAATGTGACGCCTTATTATCAATTATCCACGTAGTGTAGCCGCAAAATCCAGCATACGATTGAGCGGCACCAGCGCCCTCTCTCGCAGCCTTTCATCAACATAAACCTCGTGATTGCTTCCTTCCAGTTCTAATGCCTCTGCGATGGCCTGAAGGCCATTCATGGCCATCCACGGGCAATGCGCGCAGCTGCGACAGGTTGCGCCCTCACCCGCGGTTGGTGCTTCCAGTAACTCTTTATCTGGCACCGCCTGCTGCATTTTGTAGAAAATGCCCCGATCGGTTGCCACGATAAGCCGCTGATGTGGCAATGTTTTCGCAGCAGCGATCAGTTGACTGGTGGAACCGACCGCATCCGCCATCTCTACAATAGCTTGCGGTGATTCTGGATGCACCAGTATGGCAGCATCCGGGTATTCTTCTTGCAAGCGGGTTAACGCTTGAGTCTTAAATTCATCATGCACAATGCAGGCACCCTGCCAGCATAAAATGTCTGCGCCCGTCTGTTTTTGCACGTAACGCCCCAGATGTTTGTCAGGTGCCCAGATGATTTTTTCACCCAAACTATCCAGATGATCAATAAGTTCGACGGCAATGCTTGAAGTTACCACCCAATCTGCGCGCGCTTTTACCGCAGCAGAAGTGTTGGCGTAGACGACGACAGTACGATCGGGATGGGCATCGCAAAATGCGTTAAATTCTTCAACAGGGCAGCCGAGATCCAGTGAACATTCAGCCTGAAGTGTCGGCATCAGAATTGTTTTTTCCGGACTGAGAATTTTGGCGGTTTCTCCCATAAATCTCACCCCAGCAACTAACAACGTAGAAGCGGGATGCTTTGCACCGAAGCGCGCCATTTCCAGAGAATCAGAAATACAGCCACCGGTTTCTTCTGCCAGTTGTTGAATTTCGGGATCGGTATAGTAGTGGGCAACCATCACCGCATTACGTTCTTTTAGTAGACGTTTTATCTTCTCGCGGTAATACGCTTTTTCATCAATGCTTAACGGCGTCGGCTTCGGGGGGAAAGGATAAATCGCCGTGTCTGGATCAAACATCACGCTCATCTTACCATCTCGTTTTACAGGCTTAACGTTAAAACCGACTTAAGCGTGATATTCGCTATTATCGGCGTAATTTGTTTTATATGCTAAACAAGATAGTCGAATGGTGGAGAAAAGTCACTCGAATTACGTATGAGATGCCGAATGCCACACTTTGCGTCTTATTCCTCCGACGTAGAGTTGTTTACGCAGCAAACGCGGAGTATGTCATCAGGGTCAAGAATTGAAATTGAGAGATGCCTGAATAGCAAAAAAGCGCCTTTAGGGCGCTTTTTTGCATTGGTGGGTCGTGCAGGATTCGAACCTGCGACCAATTGATTAAAAGTCAACTGCTCTACCAACTGAGCTAACGACCCATACGGGTGTTACCTGAAAGATTTCTACTCGGAACCAATGTTTAAAATTGGTGGGTCGTGCAGGATTCGAACCTGCGACCAATTGATTAAAAGTCAACTGCTCTACCAACTGAGCTAACGACCCATACGGGTGTTACCTGAAAGATTTCTACTCGGAACCAATGTTTAAAATTGGTGGGTCGTGCAGGATTCGAACCTGCGACCAATTGAT
>UMHT01044684.1_pt1 | contig 31683 bp, 23 predicted proteins | sample 1965601 | NCBI WGS metagenome assembly UMHT01 (sample SAMEA4836105, study PRJEB28245) | human gut metagenome | biome: gut microbiome; material: fecal sample | place: Denmark | collected 2008 | reverse complement strand
TAAGAGTGTTACAATACGAATGTTATTAAATTTTCGAGGAGGTTTACTTATGGACAAGAAAACAACAGGAATCGTTTCCTACATCACGCTTATCGGCTGGCTGATTGCATTCTGCGCCGGTGACAAAGAGCTTCCACTTTTAGGAAGTATTAAGATTTTAAACTAAGATATTAAAAAAACATTATTATGTAAAAACCCGGCTTTAAGGTACATGACCCCAAAGCCGGGTTTCTTTTTCTGTGCACAGACCTGCCTGCTAAAACAGGCAGTCTGCTATCTTATACGATTTTCTTATACCTCTACGGTAATTTTGTCTAAGTGCCAGATATCATCCACATACTCCTGGATTGTACGGTCAGAGGAGAATTTACCGGCATGTGCGATATTTAAGATTGCACTCTTTGCCCAACCTTCTTCATCTTTGTATGCTTCCATGACGCGTTTCTGTGCATCTGCATAGGAACGGAAATCCTTTAAGATGAAATAGGTATCTGCAAACTGTGTACACTGTGTATTGAGCAGTGAATTGTACAGGTCACGGAATAACTCAGGATCATTCGGTGAATAAAATCCATTGATGAGCTGCATCAGTACCTTACGGATATCCTGATCACTGTTGAAGATCTGCATTGGATCATAGTCACGGTTTCTTTCATGCGCAATGACTTCATCGGAACTCATACCGAAAATAAAGGCATTTTCTTTGCCGACTTCCTCTACGATCTCAACATTGGCACCATCCATCGTTCCGAGCGTCAGCGCACCGTTTAACATGAATTTCATGTTACCGGTTCCGGATGCCTCTTTGCTGGCTGTAGAAATCTGCTCACTGACATCTGCTGCCGCAAAGATCCACTCTGCGATCGATACACGGTAGTCTTCAATAAATACAACTTTGATCTTGCCATTAATGCTTCTGTCATTGTTGATGACATCTGCAACATTGTTGATCAGCTTGATTGTAAGTTTGGCATTCTTATAGCCTGCTGCTGCTTTTGCGCCAAAAATAAATGTTCTCGGATAAAAATCCATATCCGGATGCTCTTTTAATTCATTGTACAGGTACATAACATGCAAAATGTTGAGCAGCTGACGTTTGTATTCATGCAGACGTTTTACCTGCACATCAAAGATAGAACGTGGATCTACTTCGATACCATTATGCTCTTTGATATATTTTGCAAGACGCAGTTTATTCTGGTATTTGATATTCATGAACTCCTGCTGTGCTTTCTTATCAGTTGCATAAATCGCCAGCTTTTCAATATGGGCAAGATTTGTGATCCAGTCATTTCCGATATGCTCACTTACCCAGTCTGCAAGCAATGGATCACCATGCATTAAGAAGCGGCGCTGTGTGATTCCGTTTGTCTTGTTGTTGAACTTCTGCGGGAATAACTCATAAAAATCATGAAGCTGCTCATTCTTTAAAATCTCTGTGTGGAGTTTTGCCACACCGTTTACGGAATATCCTGCTGCGATTGCAAGATGTGCCATCTTCACCTGACCATCATAAACGATCGCCATGCGTGCAACCTTGCCGTTATCGCCAGGGAACTCCGCCTGGATCTGTAAAATAAATCTGCGGTTAATCTCCTCAACGATCTGATAGATACGCGGAAGCAGCCTTGAGAATATCTCGATCGGCCATTTTTCAAGTGCCTCAGCCATGATCGTGTGGTTGGTGTATGCACAGGTCTTTGTTGTGATCTCCCATGCCTCATCCCAGCTTAATCCTTCTTCGTCAAGTAAAATACGCATAAGTTCTGCCACTGCAACAGTCGGATGTGTATCATTTAACTGGAATGTCACTTTCTCCGGCAGTTTGTGGATATCATCATGATGTTTTTTGTAACGTGCCAGCGCACGCTGTACACTTGCAGATACAAAGAAATACTGCTGTTTTAAACGAAGCTCTTTTCCTGCGATATGATTATCATTCGGATAAAGTACTTCCACTAAGTTACGGGCAAGATTTTCCTGCTCTACTGCCTTGTGGTAATCACCTTTATCAAAAGAGTCTAACTCAAAGCACTCCATCGGCTCTGCATCCCAGATCATTAAGGTATCTACCACATGATTGCCATAACCTACGATCGGCATATCATACGGTACCGCTAAAACAGACTGGTAATTCTCCTGTATAAAACGTGTTTTTCCCTCTTCTGTCACTTCTGCACGGACATAACCGCCGAATTTAACTTCATAGGAATACTCCGGACGGCGAAGTTCAAACGGATATCCATTCTTTAACCAGTTATCCGGCACTTCCACCTGAAAACCGTCTTTGATCTTCTGTTTGAACATTCCGTAACGGTAACGGATACCGCAGCCGTAAGCTGCGTATCCAAGTGTTGCCAGTGACTCCATAAAGCAGGCTGCAAGACGTCCGAGTCCGCCATTTCCAAGTGCCGGATCCGGCTCCTGATCCTCGATCTCATCTAAGTTCAGACCGATCTCCTCAAGTGCCTCTTTGACCTCTTTGTACATTTTTAAATTGATCATGTTGTTGCCAAGCGCACGACCCATTAAAAACTCCATGGACATGTAGTAAACCATCTTTGGATCCTGTTTGTCAAACGCTTTCTGTGTGGCAAGCCAGTCATCAATAATGACATCTTTTACCGTGTAGGAAACTGCCTGAAAAATCTCCTGTTGTGACGCCTCATCTAACGTTTTGCGGTAAAGATTCTTTACATTTTCTTTTACATCCTCAATAAACGCTTCTTTGTTGAAAACATTTTCCTTCATCTAGTTTTCTCCTTTTTTGACTCCAAGCAATACTTTTTCCCCATTGATGTTCCATTCCTTGCAGTAAATTCCGTTTTCTCCGGAGTCAAAAGAATCAGCTTCTGCTACAACTTCAGTACCTAAAACATCACCCATGATGTCATTTTCGTACTTATTAAAGATGTCGGCTACTTTTTCATCTGCATGATAGTAAATGGAAATTTTATCCATAACCTCAAATCCGGCTTCCTTACGCATGGTCTGGATCTTGCTGATCAGCTCACGGACAAATCCTTCCTCTACCAGTTCAAGTGTCAGGTTCGTATCAAGCACAACTGTTACCGTATTATCTCCTTCCGTCACATAACCTTCCATCTGTGTCATCGTGATCAGAAGGTCTTCCTCGGAAAGTTTTACATCATCACTGACAGAAGGCAGTGCAAGAACGCCGTTTGCCTTTAATTCTGCCATTGCCTTATTTCCGTCTAACTCTGCAAGTGCTTTCTGGATCTGTCCTAAGAACTTGCCATATTTCGGTCCGACAGTACGAAGCTGTGGTTTGAAAGTATAGCTTGTATATGCACTGACATCCTCTGTGAAGTTTACTTTCTTCACATTTAACTCATCCTCGATGATCTCCACAAAATATTCTGGCAGTACATTCGGTGCTTTGACATACATATTTCCGATTGGCTGACGATTCTTGATATTTGCAGAGTTACGGCACGCACGACCCATAACAACGATCTTTAAGACCTCATCCATATTTTTCTCTAAATCTTTGTCGATCCAGCTTTCATTGACTGCCGGGAAATCGCACAGATGGATACTCTCCGGTGCCTCTGTATTGATGGAACGCACCAGATTCTGATAAATCTCCTCTGTCATGAATGGGATCATAGGAGCTGCTGCCTTACAGATCTCAACAAGTGCAGTATAAAGTGTCATGTAAGCATTGATCTTATCCTGCTCCATGCCCTTTGCCCAGAAACGGTCACGGCTTCTTCTGACATACCAGTTACTCATGTCATCCACGAACTCATCGAGTACCTTTGCTGCCTCCGGGATGCGGTAATTTGCAAGGTTCTCATCTGTTCCTTTGATCGCAGAATTCAGTTTGGATAACAGCCATTTATCCATAACGGATAATTTCTCATAATCTAAAGTATATTTCGTCGCATCAAACTGGTCAATATTTGCATACAGTACAAAAAATGCATAAGTATTCCACAGAGTACCCATGAATTTGCGCTGTCCTTCCTGTACCAGCTTACCGCTGAAACGTTTCGGGATCCACGGTGCACTGCTTGTATAGAAATACCAGCGGATCGCATCTGCGCCATAAGTCTCTAATGCATCAAACGGATCTACTGCATTTCCTTTGGACTTACTCATCTTCTGTCCGTTCTCATCCTGTACATGGCCAAGAACGATAACGTTCTCGTAAGGCGCTTTGTTAAATAACAGTGTAGATTCTGCCATCAGGGAGTAGAACCATCCTCTTGTCTGGTCAACTGCCTCAGAGATAAACTTCGCCGGGAACTGTTTTTCAAATACATCTTTGTTCTCAAATGGATAGTGATGCTGTGCAAATGGCATTGCTCCGGAATCGAACCAGCAGTCGATTACTTCCGGTACACGATGCATTTCTTTTCCACAATCCGGACATTTGAATGTAACTGCATCGATATACGGACGATGAAGTTCTACTTTGGCATCATTTGGATTACCGCTTCTCTCCGCGAGTTCTGCGCGGCTTCCGATACACTCCTGATGACCACACTCACACTCCCATACCGGAAGTGGTGTTCCCCAGTAACGGTTACGGGAAATACCCCAGTCCTGGATATTCTCAAGCCAGTCACCAAAACGTCCTTTTCCAATGGACTCCGGAATCCAGTTTACGGTGTTATTGTTGCGGATCAGGTCATCTTTGACTGCAGTCATCTTGATGAACCAGGATTCTCTTGCGTAGTAGATCAGTGGTGTGTCGCATCTCCAGCAGTGTGGATATTCATGTTCAAACTTCGGCGCATCAAATAATAATCCTTTTTCATCGAGATCTTTTAATACCATAGGATCGGCTTTCTTTACAAAAATACCGGCATATGGTGTTTCTTTTGTAAGCTCACCTTTTCCATCTACAAGCTGTACAAATGGAAGGTCATATTTTCTTCCGACAGCGGCATCATCTTCACCGAATGCAGGTGCGATATGAACGATACCGGTACCATCTGTCATGGTTACATAGGTATCACATACGATGTAATGCGCTTTTTTGTGCTGTTTTTCGATGATCTCTTTTGCACAGTCAAATAAAGGCTCATACTCTTTGTACTCTAAATCGCTTCCCTTGTAAGTCTCTAATACCTCATATGCCTTTGTTCCCTCTGCTGCATCCTTATCAAGCAGTTTGCCAAGAACCGTGTCAAGCAGTGCTTCCGCCATATAATAGGTATATCCGTCAACCGCTTTTACTTTGCAGTAAGTCTCTTCCGGGTTCACACAGAGTGCGACGTTAGACGGCAGTGTCCAAGGAGTTGTTGTCCATGCAAGGAAATATGCATCCTCTCCGATTACTTTAAAACGTGCAACTGCAGAGCGCTCTTTGACCGTCTTATATCCCTGCGCAACTTCCTGGGAAGATAACGGTGTACCACAGCGCGGGCAGTAAGGAACGATCTTGAATCCTTTATATAAAAGGTTTTTATTCCAGATTTCTTTTAATGCCCACCACTCGGACTCAATAAAATTGTCATCGTAAGTAACATATGGATTGTCCATATCAGCCCAGAAACCAACGGTCTTTGAGAAATCTTCCCACATTCCTTTGTATTTCCATACGGATTCCTTACATTTTTTGATGAAAGGCTCCATACCGTATTCTTCGATCTGCTCTTTTCCATTTAAACCAAGGAGTTTTTCTACCTCAAGTTCTACCGGGAGTCCGTGTGTATCCCAGCCGGCTTTACGCGGAACGAATTTTCCTTTCATGGTCTGGTATCTCGGGATCATATCTTTGATCGTACGGGTCTCCACATGTCCGATGTGCGGTTTGCCGTTTGCAGTTGGCGGTCCGTCATAAAAGGTGTACGTCTCTCCTTCCTTGCGGTGTTCCATGCTCTTTTTAAAGATGTCGTTGTCATTCCAGAACTTTTCGATCTGTTTTTCTCTGTCTACGAAATTCAGATTCGCATCAACTTTCTTATACATTGCTAACCTCCATTACTTAAATAAAGAGTCGTTTGCGACTCTTTCGCGCCCGAGTGGTGCTGTTTACAGCTAACTTCTTCTCCACGAGGTGCGCATCCTTTTTCATTCACAGGAAATCCTGTGAATGAAAAAAGCCCTCGTCCTGTATATAGGACGAGGGCTTGATTTCTTCGTTATACCACCTGATATACAAATGTACACGGTAAAATCCGGATACATGTTCCCTGTAACGCAGGAAATGCGTCAGCGCTTACTCTGCCTCGAAAAGTCCTTATCTCGACCTGCCGGGATCATTTCAGACTGCAGCTTGAAAGTGATCTTCATTCAGCAGATACTCGCACCGGTTTCCACCTGCTCCGGCTCTCTGTTACTTTTTCTGATGAACTACTGTCTTCGTCATTGCCTTTTGCCAAAAATCTAGTTTTTAGTATAGACTCGGAAAGTAAGAATGTCAAGAGTCCAGATACTTTTATACCGCACGCTTTTATACCGCACGCTTTTTGACATCCGCGATCACTGCCAGAAACCTCTCTTTCATCTGTGCCTCTAACAGTTTGACATCCATGTCACTGCCCGTACATGGCACAAATCCTCCTGCCATCGATGCGTGACCGCCGCCATTGCCAATTCCCTTCAGTGCCTCTGCCACGATCTTTCCTGCATCGAGCATACTCTTTTCACTGCGCACGGAAAGTTTGATCCCGTCTGACTTTCTCGAATACACAACGGAAAATGACACTTCTTTTAAAGCAAGCATGAAATCGGATATATTTGCGATCACCGGACAATCTTTCCCTGTATTACAGAAGCTGATATCATCATAAACCTCAATGCTTGAAATGGCGCTGGAATATGCCATCAGGTCATCAAAACAAAGATTACTGTTTTCTAACATATGAATGACCTCATAATCACATTCATCAAACATCCGGTAGAGCATCTCAATATCAAGTTTTGATACCCCACGGCTCAAATTGTTGGTGTCGATCCTTATACCGTATGTCAGAGTCGTCGCAATCCTTCTATCCATCGGGATCTCATTCTCAAAGAAATACTGCGCTACGATCGTTGCACAGGCACCCACCCCCGGACGGATGTCCTTAAACCGGTATGAAAACTTTTCATTTTCGGGATGATGGTCAATGCAGATGATCTCATCCCCCGTAATATCTATGATATTGGAGTTGCCTTTCTGTGCATCTACAAGGATCACTTCATCTTCTTCCGTCAGGATCGCTCCAAGATCTTCCACATTCAGGAGCTCAATGTTCATCAGTTCCCGCAGTTTATCTGTGCTGTAACGGTCGATTTTTCCTTTGTAACAGATCGTCGAAGTAATACCATTGTGCTTTAATAACTCCTGTATGCCAAGCGCACTTGCGATCGCATCCGGATCCGGGAAATTATGTGTCTGGATATATACGTGTTTTCGGTTGATCTGTTTTAACAATTCTTCTAGCTTTGTCATACTGTACTATTTCCTTTACCACTCATCCGTAATCTTTTTGACAGCATTATTTTTCATAAACATGATTCAGTCCCTGTTCTTCTCTGCAAAATATTTTTCTGCCACCTTTTTTGTCACAAGTTCTGAAAATGCCAGAATCTTATGCTGTGCTTCCGGAACACTTCCAAAACCATATGCAGCATGTATAAATCCGACTCCCGCCTTTTTGCTTGCCTCATAATCTCCCTGGATATCACCCACATAGACCGCTTCCTCTAAATGATTCCGGTCTGCCAGAAGTCTGATATTATCACCTTTCTGTAAAAGATTATTGCCATAACATTCAATATCTGAAAAATAATCCCAGAAATGATAGTGATCTAAAAATGCCTCAATGTAACCTTTCTGACAATTACTTACAATATAGAGTTCATAATTCTTTTTTAATTCTTTGAAAGTATCCTCAAGATCCGGGTAAAGCACACCGCCGTGCTCTCTTAAATAATCATTTTCTATCCTGCAGCACTCTGCTAAAAGAGATTCCTGCTCTGCTTCGGAAAGTTCCGGGAATAACAGCTTTGCGATCACATCCATGGTTTTTCCCATAACGCCCTTGATATCTGCTTCCGTGAGTACCTTATTTATCCTTCCATCCTGACGGATCGCTTCGTTCCAGGATTCTGCCACATTGGCTGCGGAATCCCAGAGTGTACCGTCCATGTCAAAAATAATTCCCTGTTTTTTCATAGCAATCTCCATTCCTGTCTGTGAAAAATCCGATCTTTCAATCTGATCTGCGTTTTAACTGCAAATTAATTTACCGGTCTTATTTTTCCATTAAATGATCTAAATTATATATGTCGGCATATTTTTTTTCAAAATAACGCACCAGCGGCTCTGCTGATACTTCTTTGCCGCACACATTTGCGATCACTTCTTTCGGTGTACGTGTACTGCCATACCAGTGAATTTTTTTGTTCAGCCATTTTGTGATCTGTAAAATTCTGCCATCTTTTAAGATCTCATCCACCGGTCCTAATTCTTTTTCAAGCTCCTCTAAATACATTCCATCATAGATGCTTCCCAAAAGATAACTTGGAAAATAACCGAATGAGCCGTCTGACCAGTGCATATCCTGCAAGATTCCCTCTGCATCATTCGCCGGGGTGATATCTAAGTATTCTTTCATTTTCTGATTCCACAATTCCGGCAGATTCTCAACCGGAACATTGTCACGGAAGATTGCCTTCTCCATCTCATAACGCAATATAATATGGAAGCAATAGGTCACCTCATCTGCCTCGGTACGGATCAGGCTGTTTCTGACATGATTGATCTCATGGTAAAACTCATCCAGCGAAATCTCCTTCATCTGCGGCATCAGCTCCTGCACTTTCCCATAAACCGGAATCCAGAAGTTCTTATTGCGACCTAAAATATTCTCATAAAAACGGGACTGGCTTTCATGAACGCCCATGTAATGACAGCTTCCGGCTACCGTATTGTCATATTCCGGATTGACATTCTGCTCAAAGATCGCATGACCCCCCTCATGAATTGCAGAAAACATTGCTGAGATCGGATCATGCTCGTAATAATGATTGGTCACACGGACATCTTTTGATGAAAAATTCAGTGTGAATGGGTGCTCTGTCTCTCCCACTGAACCGGCATCTTTGGAAAATCCAATGTAGGAAAGTAAAAGATCCTGTACTTTTCTCTGGTCATCCGGATCAAAATAAGCATGGAACTTTGCATCATCCGGCTGTTTTGCGGCAAGTATTTTTTTCACAAGCGGAATCAGTGCTTCCTTTAGTTCACCAAACAGACGATCAATCGTTGCAGAATCCATTCCCTCTTCATATTTATCTAACAATACATCATAAACTTCTTTGCCAGGATCCGTATAACCTGCCATTTCTCTGGTAAGTGCGATCATTTTTTCTAAATGTGGTGCAAAAATAGAAAAATCAGATGCATTCTTTGCCTCTTCCCAGGCATTTCCGGACTCTGCCTGCTCACGCACCATCACTTCATAGCGGTCTTTGGGAATCCGTCTGTCTTTTTCCATATCACGCTGCATGCGTGTCACGATAAACTTCATCTTATCCGATAACTGTTCAAATTCTTCCGGCTTCTTTAATTTTTCCAACATTCCATAAAGTTCATCCGAAGTAGACATCGCAAAACTTTCCGTTGAAAAATAGGTCAGCGCATCAATATGTCCTGCCTGTCCCAGTTTTGGTGCACATGTTTTCATGTCCCAGTACAAAAGTGTATTAATATGTTCATATTTTTTCATTTTATCGAGATACTGCTCGAATTGTTCTAATGTTTTACTCATGTAGTCCTCCATTTTCAAAACGCTGCCATTTCCACATACGGCATGCCGTTCTTTCTGTTCCATATTAACACAGGACATGTGACCTGTCACTTATTTTTAGTATAACCAAAAAACACCACAGACATGTCATTGTGCATGTCCATGGTGTTTTTTCAATCGTGATCAGACAATATTGTTTATTTTACCTCTACTGTCCAGCCGTATTTATCAGGCAGTTTGCCCCACTGGATTCCGGTTAAGGTATCATATAATTTCTGTGTCAGCTCTCCGATCTTGAAATCGTTGACCGTTACAACATCATCTTTGTAGCGGAGTTCTCCGACAGGAGAGATAACTGCTGCTGTACCTGTTCCAAATACTTCCTCAAGTGTGCCGTCATGTCCGGCTTTCATCAGATCGTCTACGGAAAGTCTGGTCTCATTTACTTTATAACCCCAGTCTCTTAACAGATGGATCATGGAATCTCTTGTTACACCCGGAAGAACAGTTCCCTCAATCGGTGCTGTGTAGATCTCGCCAGCGATCTTGAACATGATGTTCATGGTTCCAACTTCCTCTACATATTTACGATGCTCGCCGTCTAACCAGAGTACCTGGGAATATCCCATTTTCTCTGCTTTGACCTGTCCTAAAATGGAACCTGCGTAGTTACCACCGCATTTTGTAAATCCGGTACCACCTTTTACTGCACGGACCAGCTCGTCCTCGACTAAGATCTTAACCGGGTTGATTCCCTCTGCATAATATGCGCCAACCGGACAGCAGATAATCATAAACTTATAAGCAGACGCCATATGTACGCCAAGTGCAGCTTCTGTTGCAAACATAAATGGACGGATGTAAAGAGATGTCTCAGGTTCTGACGGAACCCAGTCCTCTTCAACTTTTACCAGCGCTTTTACTGCTTCCACAAACATATCAACCGGGAACTCCGGCATGCAGAGTCTTGCATTGGAATTGATCATTCTCTTTGCGTTCATCTCCGGACGGAATAACTGGATCTTACCCTCTGCGGTACGGTATGCTTTCATGCCCTCAAATGTTTCCTGTGCATAGTGTAACGTTACACATGCAGGATCCATTGTGATCGGTCCTTCCGGAACGATTCTTGCATCTTTCCATCCATCTTCTTTTGTCCAGTCCATAACAAACATATAGTCTGTCATATATTTTCCGAATCCAAGATGTTTCTGATCCGGTTTCTCCTTTAAATGTTCTCTTTTTTCAAATCTGATATCCATAACATATGCCTCCGACTCTCTATCGTTTTTTTCTGACCCTCATTATGATACTTTCTTTTTTGAGTGTCAAGATTATTCCAAAGGCTTATATTCTCTATCACTTAAATTCATAATATTGTTTATCATTCATAAGCATGCGTTATACTATTTGTGATCAAAATAAGGCACCTGATAAATGATGGCTCACACTCAGTTCTGCCCTGCGATTACTTTTTTTAAAGGAATCCAGATGATAAATGCGAATACGCTTCCGATTGCTGCTGTGATAAGCTGCGTCACGGAAAATGTTGTCTGGAATACTGCCATTTTAGGTACCATTGCTTCCGGGAGCAAGGAAGGGATTAAGATCAATGCGATCACGATTCCCATAAATAATGCTTTTGCGATACTGCCTGCTGCCATACCTGCGATCAGTCCTGCATTGCCCTTGATGTTCTTTGCAAGCAGACTGACGGCAACCACGAGAATCATATTTCCGATCATAACACATGGGATGATCGCCGGGATCGCTGACATGATCGGGCTTCCTGTAATCAGGAATGATGTGACCGGTGTGATCACAGATAAAATGATTCCACATGCCATTCCTGCACCCAGTGCCGCAATGATCAGACATGCATTGATGATCGGTCCTGTGATGTACACACTTGTGTTTTTAAAGAACTGGCTCACGATACAGATTGCCAGTAACACTGCTGTTGTTGTGATTTGTTTCGTTGTGATTCTCATAAATCCTCCTTGTTTTGCGGAGCAAAATGCCTGCTATGCCGCCTTTGCATAGCATGTACCCTTGCAGGAGCAATGCCCAACACATTGGGCAGGATTTTCCTCCTTTGTTTTGTACAATTTTCGCAACCATCATAGTACAACACTTATGAAAAGTCAATTTTCCGTACACGGCTCACTCTGCCCCCGCAAACAACCGCAATTTTCTCTTGTCATTTAAACCAGGGAATTTTATAATAAAACCAACATATAAATATTTCGTATAAATATAAGGAGATTACGTTATGCATACATTTCAACCTATGACAGCAGATATGATGGAATTTGATCCATTTACAAAAATTGGAAAAGAATGGGCGCTGCTCACCGCAGGTTCCAAAGACAAAGCAAACACCATGACCATAAGCTGGGGCGGTGTCGGCATCTTATGGGGCAAAAACGTTGCCTTTGTATTTGTCCGTGACTCAAGATACACCAAAGAACTGATCGACAAAAATGAATTCTTTTCTCTCAGCTTTTTATCTGAAAAATACCGTGATGCATTAAATTACTGTGGAAGTCACTCCGGCCGTGACGAAAACGATAAGATCTCAGCCGCCGGTTTAACCCTTACCTCCCGCCACAGCATTCCGTTCATCGATGAGGGAAATATGATCCTGCTGTGTGAGAAAATGTCCGCAACGCGACTGACTGAGGATTCCTTCCTGATGCCAGAGATTGCGCAAAAATGGTATGCAGATCATGATATGCACACGATGTATATTGCGGAGATCATTGATATTCTGGCAAGATAAGAAAAACAGGCAGGTGGGAGTTCATATACGAAAACTCCTGCCTGCCCGTTTTATGTTTTTCAGATATATAATCTCTTAATCATTTTTTGTTCCATACATTCTAAAATACTCATCCGCCTGCTGCATAGATATGTTTAATTTATCCTGCAATCTTTTTATAATACCCTTTTTCGGTATGTTCATTTCGAGACACATTTCTATCATTCCCTCTGCTTTGCCACGAGCTTCTCCACGCGCTTCGCTCTCCGCAATTAATTCTTCAATCGCCTGACACATCTCTATCCCCTCCTTTTCCTCTGATATCTTAATTGGTGTCTTCGTGATGGTTTTTATAACTCTGGCTGCATTCATTTCTATACTTTTATGGGTATCTGTCCTCAAAAAATCCAGCAGTTTTTCTTTATTATTAGAGTACTTGATATATCCCATAACCTCTCTCATACTTGTTGAAAATTTGTTCAGTTCTTCTTCCGTAAGTTTTGCCGGATCGATCAGGTGTATCCTGTAGTTCTCCACATAACTTAAAATTTCCATATCCCTTATCGGCATCATTTCATGTAAAGATAACGGTCCGTCCCATTCCTCTGCCCCAAAATGAATCACAAGTGTGATAACTGGTTTAATGTGATCTTCCTTAAAAAATCCCGATAAATATTCTCCACCGGTTTTTCCTGAATAATCTTTTTGGCTCCGTCGGTGCCCTGCCGCTATATCTGACACTTGTTTTCCATATTGTAAGGCATCATAGATAGCGTTTCTGACCGGCATTGCATAATGGACATCTGTCTGATTCTCAACCCCTAATAAAACATACGACGTCTTTTCATCCTGTTTGATGACTGCTGCTTTTAAAACATCACGGTATTTTTGCAGTGCATCTTTTTTACCCACTGCCGATGTAGCAGTGTCAACCTCTGTAAGTCCTGCCGGATCGATCACCTTTTTTCCACCATAGATAAGATAATTAAACGCATCTGCAAATATAGCATTCTCCCGCATATACTCTTTTGTTACAATATCAACCGTCCCCATTCATTTCTCCTCCTTTGTTTAATCCGGGAGCAATTCGTGGTTTTCAAGAATTCTCCCTGCTTATATGTGTGAATGATAAAAGCATTGGAAATTCTTAAGTTGAATGTATAACTTTTTATACATTTTTCACTATGATAAAAGAATGGTCTATAACCATGTAGATGATTTCAGAATATCATGCTTTGTCTGGATTTTAGCATACTGTTCTTATAATGTCATTAAAAAGCCGATATTCCAATGATATTTGTAAGTTTTGCACAAAAAATCCAGTGTATAAAAACAGATATAACATACACACACCTTGCTTTTTCCAAAAATCAATGCTACAATATTTTTTGAGTTTTGTTCTAAAAAGTAAATATATGGAGGATTATTTATGAGCCCAGTTACTATCGTATTACTGGTTATCTTAGCCGTCTTAATCATCGGACTTGTTGTCCTTTATTTTCTCGGGAAGAAAGCACAGAAAAAGAAAGCCGAACAGGATGAACAGCTTGCAGCCGCCGCACAGACCGTATCCATGCTGATCATAGATAAGAAGCGAATGCGCATTACCGAATCCGGTCTTCCACAGGTTGTGATCGACCAGACACCAAAGATGATGCGCCGTACCAAACTTCCGATCGTAAAAGCAAAGGTTGGACCGAAAGTTATGTCTTTGATCGCAGATGAATCCGTGTTTGATTACATACCGATCAAGAAAGAAGTAAAAGCTACCGTAAGTGGTATTTATATCACAAAGGTTACCGGTGTACGCGGACCTCTTGAGAAACCGGAAGGTAAAAAGAGCTGGAGAACCAAATTAAAAGAAAAAGCTGTCCGTGCAAATAAGGAGCTCGAAAAAGAAAAAACTGAACTTGAAAAAGAGAAAAGCAAGAAAAAGAAAAAATAAGTCATACAAAAAATACCGCATCCGTGAAAAATCACAGATACGGTATTTTTTTATCATTTTCATACACGGGTTTATCATGCCATCCCCATATGATCAGCTGATACCTCCGTTTCTTTTGTTCTGTCTGTTTACAGTACCCAGCCTGCCGCCTGCACCTGTGTCTCTATCATATGATGATAGATTCCTTCTTTCGCGGACAGTTCTTCCGGTGCGCCTTCCTCTGCAACCACCCCGTCTTTTAATACAACGATCTTATCTGCATTTGCGACTGTACGCATCCGGTGTGCAATGATCAGAACTGTCTTGTTCTGGATCAGTTTCGATAACGCCTCCTGGATCAGTGTTTCATTATCGACATCCAGTGATGCTGTGGCCTCGTCTAATAATATAATTGGCGCATCCTTTAAAAATGCTCTTGCAATCGAGATCCTCTGACGTTCTCCACCGGAAAGTTCCGAACCATTTTCACCGATCATGGTTTTCCATCCATCCGGCAGTTTTTCTGCAAACTCATCACAATGTGCTAACTTTGCGGCGGCAATGACTTCCGCATCCGTCGCATCCTGTCTGCCGATACGGATATTTTCCATGATCGTATTGTTAAAAAGTGTAACATCCTGAAATACGATGGAATACAACGACATCAGTGTTTCCGGATCGATCTTAGAGATATCCATACCGCCTACTGTGATCTTTCCTTTTTCAATATCCCAGAATCTCGCAGCCAGTCTTGATACCGTCGTTTTTCCGCCACCGGACGGTCCGATCAGTGCTGTTACCTCTCCCTGTTTTGCTGTAAATGTGACATCCTCTAAGACAGCTTCTTTTTTATCATATGAGAACCCCACATGGGAAAATACAATATCATATCCGTCATGATCGAGTTTTGTGCTTCCCGTCTGGATCTCATGGGATAAAATCTCATCCAGACGCTCACTCTGTATATTTGCATTGATCATCGCAGCTAAATTCTGCAGGGAAATCTGCATTGGATCATAAATTCTCGATACAACCAGTAAAAACGTGAAAAATGTCAAAACGTCAATGCTCCCCTTTGCAAGAAGTACACCTCCCGTCAGGGCAACTGTTGCAATCCCAAGTTTTAATATCATCTGGGCACTTGCCACAAATACAGCCATTCCGAGCTCTGTCACAATCGCATGTTTTTCAACTGCTCTGATCTTTCTGTCGAGTCCTTTCATATATTCGCTCTGCGCATTATTTGCCTTAAGATCACGGACTGTCTCAAGTCCTTCCTGGATTCCATCGGCACATTCCATTTTCAGTTTCATCTGTTTTCTGCTCAGGCCGTTTTGAACCTTCCCGGAACATCCAACGATCAGGAAAGAAACAGGAAGTACCCAGAGTGCTGCAAGTGCCATTCTCCAGTCAAAGAAAAAGAGACTTAATGCCACAAGTGCCGTGGAAATACATGCTCCGATCAGCTCCGGAATCACATGGGAGGAAACCGTCTCCATGGTTGCACAGTCTGCCATGATCGTACTAGTCAGATCCGAAAGATCTTTTTTCCCGAAAAAAGAAAGTGGAATTTTTCTTAATTTTTCCGCAAGAGTGATACGTCTCACACCACTCTCCACATAAGTTGCAAAAAAAGTTGCATTGTACTGGATATAAGTGGTAACTGCGATCAATGCCAGACAGATCATGCTGCCTGCAATATAAAAACTGCCTCTTCCACTTAATGTTCCCTCCATATAGTCCTTTACCAGAAAATAAAGCATCCCCACCGGAAACATCAGGACAATATCTGATATCGTGACAGAAATAAATGCTTTTATCATATCCTTTGCACCCTGATCTGAAAGTGCGTATTTATGTTGTATTTTTTCTTTGAATGACATGTTTTATTCCCCCACTTTCCAACGAACAGATTTATTGTATTCGTTCCACATATGCGCATACAGCCCCGTCATCTCTGTCAGTTCTTTATGTGTTCCTGACTCAACGATCTCTCCATCTTTTAACACACAGATCCGGTCGGCATCCACAACCGAAGATAAACGGTGTGCGATCATGATCACTGTTTTTCCTTCAGATAATTTTGAAAATGCCTGCTGTACTTTCGCTTCATTATCCGGATCAGCAAATGCAGTTGCCTCATCTAAGATCAGAACCGGCGCATTTTTTAACATTGCCCTTGCAATCGAAAGCCGCTGTGCCTCACCACCGGATACATAGGTTCCTTTTGCCCCGATCACAGTGTCAATTCCATCCGGAAGTTTCCCGATAATATCCTCACACTGTGCATTTTTCAAGGCTTCCATAACTTCCTCTCTTGTCGCATCTTTCCTGCCTATGCGTACATTGTCATAAATGGACATTTTCAAAAGTTTACTATCCTGGAATACAAATGATACCATGTTCATAAGCTGTTCCGACGGAATGTCCCTTACATTTACGCCGCCGATTTTGATCTGTCCCTCTGTCGTGTCAAAGAATCGCGCGATCAGGCTTGCAAGCGTTGATTTTCCACCACCGGACGGTCCGACAAACGCAACGTGTTCGCCCTCTCTGATTTCCAGGTTGATGTTATGTAAGGCATTTTTTGCGGCATCCTCATAGCGGAAAGATACGTGGTCAAACGTAATCGACATATCTTTTGGAGCCGCTTTTTCTGCTGCTTCTGCCAGTGGTTTCTTTTCTAAAATACCATCGATCCGCTTTAACGCATCCTCTACGATCATCTGATTTTCACTTGCGTACATGATCTTATTTAATGTAACCGTAATGATCGGTGTGATAATAATATAAAACAGCAGATTTAATAAAAACGTGTCATTTTCTCCGCCCCTGCTGACCACATAAAAAGTAACTGCGATCAAAACAGCAAATGCTGCGTTGATGATCATGGTATAAAACGTCATCGGAAGTCTCAGTTCTTTTGTATAAGCGATCGTCCATTTCTCGTACTTTTCGATGGAATACTGGAATCGTTTGAACGAAAATACCGTCTGACCAAATGTCTTTACGACCGGAATGCCACGGACATATTCAACTGCCTCACTCGACATTTCTTCGAGCGCATTCTGATACTCTGTCATTTTATCCTTCATCCGCTGCCCGGTCATGCTTCCCATAATTAAAAATGCCGCTGCCACCGGGATCAGACTCAACAGTCCAAGCCTCCAGTCAAACATCAGAAGCAGTACTAAAAGTCCCACCGGCGTTGCGATCGCGCCTGCCTGATCTGGCAGCTGGTGTGCAAGATATGTCTCTGTTGCCTCACTTGACTCGTTGACGATCTTGCGGAACTTACCACTTCCGTCACTGTCCATAAATCCCATCGGCAGTGTCATAATATGGTGCATCAACTGTGCACGGATATTCGCCTGCACATGAAATGCTGACAAATGGGAACACATTAGCCCGCAAATGTAAAGCGCCATCGATAAAATTGCAAATCCTACTGCATGCCATCCATAATCTGCAATATTTCCTGCATTTTCATAATGAGGCGCCACCTCTAAAACTTCTTTTATCACTTTCCAGATATAATAAAACGGCACCAGTGCGATCCATGCACTGACCACAGAAAATATCCACGACAGGATCGTCAGATATTTATAATTCCCGGCATATTCAAAAAGCCTTGCCAAAGAACTTTGTTTTTTTAACTTCGCATCACTTTCCATCTCAAAGACTCCCTTTCCATTTTTAGTTTTTGTTATACAACACTACTTGAGATTAGTTTTCACTAACCAATGATTTTTTTAGAAGGCTGTCATCCTGTTACCAGAAATGTACAGCCCATCTCTTACTCCCATTTCAGAATTGCATTCCAGCCTCCACAATGATATTTTTCCAGCATATCCATATAACGGAGTGCCGTCTCCTTTGTCATTTTATGGCGTACCACCTCAAACATACTCTCAAATAATGCCCTCGTCATGATATGGATAAAATCCTCGGTGATCACCTCGCCATCTTCCGTCCGGTAATGAATGACGTCCATATACTTATAAGTATATTCTGTCTCGATCTCGACAAGCCGTTCCACAAAATCCTGAAACTTTGTTCCGTAGGAAGCATCCAGCAAAAGCTCAAACACTTCAAAATTGTCGTAAATATAATCGATCATCTCCACCATGCCGGATGACACATAATGCTTCATCTCTTTCGGCTGCTGTTCTTCCTCAAGCCCGTGAAATGTCTCCTGTATATGCAGAAATCTCTGCACCAGATGATCTGCTGCCGGTTCTACGATTGCAGAAAATAATCCTTCTTTATCTTGAAACCTTGAATAGATCGATCCGGTTGTCGTCCCTGCCTTTGCCGCGATCGTCCGCAGGGATGCATCGGAATAACCTTTTTTTAAAAATTCTTCCTTTGCACAGGCTATGATTTTCTCTGAAACTCCTTCTACTGATTTTGTCACTGGTTCCTCCACTCATTTATAACAGTGTTATATAACACTGTTATAAATATAAACATTTCTTTTTTATTTGTCAATATGTGAATCCTATTCCTATTTAAAATACAACAAAAAAAGCATGCTCTGCAATTCTTTTGAATCGTAAAACATGCTTTTTATATGTGCTTATTTTGTTTTTCACATACTACTTTTTATGCTTTCGCTTCCCCTTCCGGGAAAATGATCTTATTTACAAAGAAAAATACGACCATTGAAACTCCACCGTTTAATACGGTTGTTCCGATATTGTAGAGCCAGTCCGGCACGAACATACCGGCTACTGCTACCCAGATACAGTTAATGGAGTTTACAATACAGGTCACGATACAGAATGCGATCAGATACCAGAATGCCTGATACCAGATATTTCCCTTACTCCGGAATACGAAGGTTCTCTGGATCGGGAAATTGATGCATTCTCCGATCACCATGGCAACCATGTATGCACAGAAATATGGAAGTCCACCGTGTGCGGCATCATAACCGATAATGTTCCATTTAAATGTCTCTCCAAATAATGTGATGTCGATTCCCGGGAATCCAAAATCAACATTTGGAAGTCCTGCAAATGCGAGCGGCAGAAACAATAACATCAAATATTTGAATACCGTGATCAGGTTACTTACGATCACGAACAGACCGCCCTCCCGGACCCATTTGGAGGCTCCGGGATGCTTATCTGCAAAGTTCTGCCATAGATTTTTTATACCATTCATTTATGCTTTCACCTCTATGTGTTGTTCCTCTGCATAATCCTGTTTTATTCTGCTGATGTTTCAGTTACTGTCTTTACCGGTTCTTCTGCGGCATCTTTTTTATATTTTTTGATGGTAAGAACTTCTAAGAAAATAACCAGTACTCCAAGAATGATATCGATTACGATTGCAATGATCTGCCAGTTCATCAGACCTGTCTTTAAGTTCTCAGGATCATATGCACGGCTGTTTACAACAGTGTACATAATATTTTTGGATGCCTGACGCATTGCTTTTACACCTGTTGCGCTTGTGGTATCTGTCACATGGTTGGTTTCCGTATCATATGCAACCAACATACAGTCTGTACCGCCACGGATACCCATATCAGAATCCATGTATCCGTAAACACCAAAGTAATCGGTTAATACAAATCCACGGAAGCCCCACTCATCACGAAGTACGGTTGTCTGTAACGGGTAGGTTCCGCCTGCCCACTGTGTACCGATATAGTTGAAGGAGGACATGACTGCCTTTGCTCCACCTTCTTTTACTGCGATTTCAAAAGGTTTTAAGTAAATTTCACGAATTGCCTGCTCATTTGACCATGTACAGAGCATTCCGGTACGGTTTGTTTCCTGGTCATTCAAAGCAAAATGTTTGATATATGCGTAAACACCATATTTTTCAGCACCGATCACTGCGTTTGCAGCCATTTTTCCGGAGAGAACTCCATCTTCTGAATAATACTCAAAATTACGTCCTGCAAATGCATTTCTGTGCGTATTCATTGCCGGTGCATACCATCCGGAAACATCCATCTCATCTGCCATCTTACCGATGCTCTCACCGAAAGAAAGTGCAAGATCTTTGTTCCAGGTATTTGCGATCATAACTGCGGACGGGAATCCAATGGAGCCTGTTCCTGTAAAGTTGTTATTGATGGATGCAGGTCCGTCACAGTCAACGGTCATAACTTTTCCAACACTTGCAGCTGCAGATGTCTGATATCCGCCAAGAGCGATCATTGTATCCATATCGGAAACTGTCAGCTGGTCAAGCAGTGTATCCCATTTTTCATCATCATAGGAAAGACCACGCATATCAGCAAGTGTCATTCCGTTTTTCGCGCCTGTTGTCGGCATTTCATCAGAATCATTGTTGTAATTGTTTGGATCATAATTGCTGTTATTTAAGAACTCAGCTTTCTCATCCTCTGCTAATGTAAAGTTTGAAGGAGCTGCTGTTGCTTTTGCATAGTTTGCAAATCCGTCTGCTCTTGAAAGATATGTTACATCTCCTTGTGCATATGCAAACTGATTTGTTGCAGCTACATCATCGGTAGAACGTGCATTATTCTCATCATATACAACGGTATCTGCAACACTTACGGTCTGTGATGCGATCGTATTGTGTGAATCAGAGTTGATAGAAATCTCATAGTCACCAGCCTCTAATACATAGCATCCATTACCATATGTATCATAGGAAGCCATATCTTCTTCTGAGAAACTTACATTGATTGTCTGGGATTCACCCGGCTGTAACACATCTGTTTTTGCAAAATCGATCAGATTTGCAGATGCTTTTTCAATTCCACCGTTTGTATATGGCGGATTGTAATATACCTCTACCACATCTTTTCCTGCGGCAGTTCCGTTGTTTGTTACGGTAACGTCAAAGGATACTTTACCGTCTGCTACGGTAACATCTCCCATCTTCTGTTCAAAATCTGTATAAGAAAGTCCATATCCAAATGGGAACTGAACCGTCTTATCATAATCAATGAGTCCTTCCACTGCTGCTGTCTCATAGAAACGATAGCCAACATAAATGCCTTCTACATAGTTGACAAAAGATGGAATTGTTGCTTCTTCTTCGCCTGTTCCGAAGTTTTTGGATGTAGCGGCAAACTCATCCATATTGTCATACAGGAAGTTTCCAAAATTGTTGTAAGTCGGTGTTGCTGTCAGATCATATACAAATGTATCGCTGGTTTTTCCGGATGGATTTACCGTACCGGCTACGACAGCACCAAGAGACTCAAATCCGGACTGGCCTGTTCCAGGACACCAGATCGCACCCTTGATCTGTTTATAATCATTTAAGAATCCAAGTTCCATGGTGTTTGCACCGTTATATACAACAACGACATTGTCAAAGTTGGCACAAACAAGGTCTAACATATCTTTTTCTGTCTGGCTTAACTGTAAATAATGTTCACCAGCTTCAAAATCTTTGTAATTTTCAGAGTTATCTGTGTAAGTTACCTTACTTACATCGGTTGGAAGGTCTGCTCCCTCACCACCAACACGGGTAATTACTACCATTGCTGTATCCGAAAACTCTTTTGCATTGTTGATCAGCTCATCGCTGTAAGAATCTGCTGTAGGCTCCGGCAATGTCCAGTCCTGCGCCCACATACCAACTTCCGGTCTGTCCTCACGGTACGCTTTGTAGAAATCGGTCAGTTCTGTATTGATCTTGTATCCGGCATCCTCAAGACCACCAAGAAGTGTTGTTGTCTCATATGCGTCGGATAATGCTCCTGATCCTGTACCACCGTAGCAAGGATTGGTAGATGCCCATCCAAACACGTTGATATTCTGTGTATTTGTAAGTGGAAGGATATTGTCCTCATTTTTCAATAATACAATACCTTCGTCCGCGATATCCTCACAGAGTGCTGTTGCCTCATTTGAGGTCTCCTCTGTGATCGTACCATTTCCCATTGCAAGTGAGATCATACTTGACATCGGGATAAAGCAGATCAGATTGATAATCACAACTGCTGCCATAAGGAATGCAATCCATGCTTCCTTTCTCACCAGTTTCTTTACCGGTTTCTTCAATTTCATGCATGCCACAGTTACAATAATTGCGAGCGCTAATGCAATACCCAGCGCAATCAGGTATGGCTTACAGGAATTGAGAACGTTGATCACGTCATCCATGTTAATTGCTAACATTTCTAAATCCTCCCTTGTTTTCCGAAGGAAAATGCGAGTCTGCTGACGAGCAGAGGATTTTCCTCCCTTGTTTTCTTTATCCGTTTCGGATCTTGTAACTGTATCCTACCACATCACACATTCTTTGGTAAAAATCTTCACAATCTGCACTTTTTTCGCATAAACTGTTTTGCATGTTGGAAGTTTTAGACAAAAGAAATGCCATTGTTTTATGCATTGTGCATAAAACATGGCATTTACTATCATCTTAAATACAATTCTAAATTATTTTCCGATCAATACTTTCTTTCCCTCAAAAGCAAATCCGTAGTGTCTGATCTTCTCTTTTTGGATTCCTGCTGCAGTCAGTCCGGCGTCATAATTTTTTCCCTGATCTGTTTTAAAGCGGACTGCACCGTATCTTCTAATGATTCTTCTTCATCTGCCTCATGGACTTTAAATTCCATTACGATCGCATCGTTTTTCCGGTCATGAGGAACCAGCATGATATCATATCTGCCGTAACCGCTTTCCCTGTTTGACCGCACATCATAAGAATCCCGCAGTTCCACTAAAAGTCCCAATACAAATCCGTGATAAAAACGCTCCGGCTGCGATCTTTTCGATGGATGGTTTCCGGTATCAAAGCTGCTGAAAGTTGTGAGTGCAATGTCGTTCATATAAATATTCATCTCTTTTAAGTTCCCTTTTAATAATGCCTCTATGAACTCATTATAGTTCGACATGGAATCATCAAACCAGCCTTTAAACATGTTCGAAAACATACTGTAAATTTCCAGATTCGTGATACGAAGATGATACCACGGCTCTAACAGCATACCTCGGTATTCCACCTCTTCTGCTTTCATTCAGATACGCATGCTGCATATATGTTTCTTCAATAATATTTTTCGTACGGCATCCTCATAATTTGTCTGTTTCACATCCGCAAAACTTAAAAAGATGACCGGATAAAATCAGACTTATCTACAAAAAAATAATTGCCTTCCCGCAATGCTGCAAAATTCTGTTTTCCAATACTGATATGCGGTAACATATCTTTCATTCCCCCAGTTCAGTTTTAAAATTATATTCTCTTTTCCAATTATAAAAAACCGGACTCTTTTCTTCAAGGGATATCTGTCTTAAACAATGTTACAATTCACAGTTTAGTTCTGATGTCCTGCTGACAATGCTCCATCTACCGGAATGGCTGCACAGACTACTTTCATTCCGTTTTCACCAAAAATTTCTGCAATTGACTCCCCAATACCTCTGCTTGCACCTGTTACAATTGCTACTTTTCCTTCTACACTTGAAAAATTCACTTTACTCAAATCCTTCCTTTTGATGCTATTTATGCCGACACCCTGTGTTCTTCTTTTAACCATTCTACTTCGTCATAAATTGTATCAGCAAATGGTCTTGTCTGATACCCCAGTTCTTTCTTTGCCTTGCTACTATCATATGCATTATTTCGTACTAAGTTGTATAGCATTAATTCTGTTATCAATGGGGCCTTGTTTGTTAGTCTTCCAATTGTCTCACTTACTTTTACAATAATCCTTGTTAATGGCATTGGAAGAATTATTTTCGTCATTTTCACACCACTTGCATGACTGATATAAGCAAACATATCTTTCATCCAAACCACATCATTGCCCAATATATAGCCTTCTCCAATTCTCCCCTTATCTACCGCAGCAATTGTTCCTGCAGCCAAATCTCTTACATCTACTGAATTGAATGACCCCGGAAATCCTACCTTATTTCCCCCATTACAATACTGTTCAATAAAAGTCGATACCGGTCCACCAGCGTAATCATTTGGTCCACATATACCTGTAGGATATACTACGCACGCCTTTAATCCTTTTTCTTTTACTGCATCAAATACTAACTGTGTTGCCATAGCTTTTGTTTTTCCGTAATATCCAACTATTTTATCCAGGTCAAATTTTTCCGGTTCTCTCATAAATTCCCCGTGCGGAAGCTCTGCCACGGTTCCTGTCGAACTTACATATACAAGTTTTTCCACGTTTTTTTCCAAACAAAAATCAATAATATTTTGGGTTCCCTCAACATTAACCCGATATACCAGTTCACTGGGTTCTTCCTTTAAATACACAATACTTGCACAGTGAATACAAACAAGTTGTTCCTTTTCCACATCAAAAAAATTTTCCAAAGAAGTCTTATCTGTCAAGTCACCATACACGATTTCTACTCCTTCCGGAATGTGCTTGACAGCCTTATCCCCCTTCAACACGAGTCCTCGCACCCGGCATCCTTTTTCAACTAACTGCCTGGCAATATTATTCCCAAGAAAACCAGCCGCACCTGTCAATAAATAGATTCTGCTATCCTCCATCCTGATATTCCTCCTTCTTTTCCTGTTCTTTGCATACCTTAACAAAGGAAGATAAACGCAGTATAAACTTTTTCAAATTAATTTTAAAAATATAGTGACAGTGGTTCCCTTTCCCAATGTACTTTCCACCCATATGGTTCCCCCGCTAAGCTCCACAATGCGTTTAACTATTGGCAATCCCATACCAAATCCACTGGTTTCGTGGGACGCATCCCCCTGATAATAACGTTCAAACAAATGCTGCTTTGTCTGCTCATCCATCCCCTGCCCCTCATCTCTCACAGTAATCCATAGATCATCCTGTGTTACCTTTCCTTCTACAAAGACAAGGTTTCCTTCTGATGAATATTTTCTGGCATTGTCCAATAAATTTACCCAGACCTCTTTCATTAATTCCTCATTGCCATAGAATTTCATTTCTGGCAGCTCAGCTTCAAGCTGAATATTTTTTTCTTCAAAAGATGGCATCAGTAATATCGCGCAGTCACGGATTTGAGAATCAAGCCGGAACTCTTCTTTTTTCCGAAGTACTTCCATATGATCCAGTTTTGATAACAACAGCGTATTTTGCGATAACTGTGCCAGTCTCCCAGCTTCCTCCGCCATTACATTCAGATATTCTTTTTCCTCTTCTCTTGTAATTTCATTATGCTGCAGATATTCTGCCATTCCCTTTATTGAGTGAATCGGTGTCTTAAATTCATGCGAAAAATCCTTCATAAATTGTTTCTGCTGCTCATCTGCATTTTTTAATTCTCTTACCATCTGGTTAAAATTCTCATATATGACTTTATATTCACCAGAATTTTCTATGGGAATCTCCACATCTAACTTTCCGTTTGCCACATCTTCCATTCCATTTAAAAGTTTTTCCATCCTGTGGTACAGCATAACTGAAATTATCGCAATCACGATTCCACATAAAGATCCCATAATCTGATAAATTGCCACACTCCAGGCAAACACATTATCACCTGCATGACCGTAATAATAAAACCTGATTGCCATCGTAAGCAGGTACGATACAACGGAAAAAAAAGTAACAATAAAAGCTAATACGATTGCCCAGCGAATGGTTCCTATTTTCTTGTTTCTTTTTGCCCCGTTACTCATTCAGTTTCCCTCTATAACCCAATCCACGAATCGTAACAATTTCAAATTCATTCCAGTCTGCAAATTTCTTTCTCAGACGGTTGATATGTGTTCTTACCGTTGTCTCATCCGAATTTGAATCATATCCCCAGATATTGTCTAAAATCTGGGATACCGTAAAAATTTTATTTGGATATGAAAGCAGTTTAAACAGTAATTCAAATTCCTTTTTCGGCAATGTTATCTTCTCTTCCCCTCTTACTACCATGTTGAAATCCTCACTAATTACCACATCTCCAATAATAATCTGTTTTTCATTGCTTATCTTTGCCCTCCGGAGCAATGCCCTGATCCGCCACTGTAATTCCTCATAGTTCACGGGTTTCGTCATATAATCATCAATTCCAATAGCAAATCCCATTTTTTTGTCCTGCCATTCTTTTTTTGCTGTTAAAAGAAGAACCGGTGTGTTCTTATCCATCATCCGAAACTGCTCCACAAATTCATAGCCATTCATTTTTGGCATCATAACATCTGCAATGATCAGATCTACTGACTGATGCTTTAACAGTTCCATTGCCTCCATTCCATCCGATGCTTCTACTACCTGATATTCGTTTCTCAAATGCAGTTTTGTCACCAGTCTTGCGCTGCTGTCATCTTCAATAATTAATACCTTCACCATATATTTCTCCTGTAAAGCAAAACTTGGCATCAGAAATATCTGATACCAAGTCTCCCATTCCGTTATTTTGTCATTTACAATGAATATCTTCCTGAATCTAACACTTCTCTTCTTCCATCGGGTAAAATCACCTCTGCATGCGTATTTGACGGGATTTCAAACTCATATGTGACTTTGTCCCCATCATATTTCCAGCCGCTTTCAATTCTGCCATATGGCGACTGATAGGAAGCCTTCGCATAGCCAAGGACTTTATCGGGATGCGGACAGATTCTGATTTTTCCATCTGAAACCTGTATTCCGCATACGGCATCCAGGATCCATCCACATATTGCGCCATAAGAATAATGGTTTAACGACGCCTTTACCTCGCCCTTTTCATTAATACCATCCCATGTTTCCCAGATCGTTGTGGCTCCTTTTTTCACCTCATAAAGCCAGCCCGGTTTTGTATCCTGCAACAACAGCTTATATGCAGTGTCCTCATATCCGTAATCACACAATACTCTTGTCAAATCAGGGGTAGATAAAAATCCGGTATTTAAATGATAATCACATTTTTTTACCAGTTCATTCAGATCGGCTGCTGCCTGCCTTGCTTCATCCCCACCTAAAAGTCCAAACGCAAGTGCCCTCACATAATCAGCCTGTCTGTCTGAAGAGATCTTTCCATCCTCTGTTGCTATAAAACGCCATGCCTTCTTTGCCATCTCTGCGGTTTTACTGTAATAAGCAGCGTCATCTTCTTTTCCGAGAATCGCTGCGATCTCTGCTAACATCCGCCCTGAGTATGCAAAAAAAGCCGTAGCAACTTTGCCCTGTGGTGTGCGCATAGCGGAAGTACTTTCCACATCAGGCTCACACCACTCACCATAATCAACTCCTGTTTCTATCGTATATCTGCGGTATGGATTTCTCTTAAATCTTTTTACAGGGTTCACTGGACGCTTTTTTGCACGCTCTTCGAGAAATACATACCATTTCTTCATCATCTCATAATTTTCGGATAAAATCCTTGCATCACCATACCGCCTGTACATCTCATATGGAACAATGATACATGCGTCCCCCCATCCTACGGAACCGGCAAGAAGCCCCGAGAAAAAAGATGACTTGTTATTCTTTGGTGCAATATTTGCAATTTTTCCATCATCAAACTGCGATGTTCTGCACTCTGCAAGCCATTTTCGCATTACCGGATAGGCATCCATAAGATACAGTCCTGTATGGGCAAATACTCCCATATCCCCAGTCCAGGCTGCCCGTTCTCTTGTAGGACAATCGGTAGGAACATCACAAAAGTTGGATTTCTGGCTCCAGATACTGTTTTGCACCAATCTGTTAATATCGTCATTTCCACACTCAAAAATTGTCAGTGTATCCATCTTTGAATATACTGCAATTGCAGTAAATGATGCATCTGAGAGGTCAATCACTGTATCAGCCTTTGCATATCTGAACCCCCATATAGAGAACTTTGTCTTATAGTGATTTTCTCCCTCTGCACATGTATACACAACCTGCTGTTTCGTGCCACCTTCTTTATGACGTTTTCTGTCCTGAAAATTTTCCTGCGTGAAATTACCATTTTCGTCTAAAGTCTCTCCATGTGTCAGGACAATTGTATCTCCTTCATGGGCATTCAGTGTAAACTCCACATATCCTGCAAGATTCTGTCCAAAATCTATGACAGTCTCCCCATTTGGTGTCGTTATAATCTTTCCCTTAAAATGCTCCATTTCACATACCGGAACACAATCAGAGCATATCAGCTGATCAAAAGAAAATTTCTCCACCTTTACCGCATGATACCCTGACACCACAGCCAGCCTTGCATCCACAATTTCCCCCTGCTGCATATCATTTTGACGTATGGCACCATTTTGTGAAGCCTCCCATGTTTCATCCGAAACACATACAGCCCTGCCATCTGCCTCAAGCTGAAACAGCAGGGCAATATCTGTACCATAAATATTCCTGTCTCCATCTACTCCAGAGACACTTCTGTACCAGCCATCACCAAGAATCACTTCTACTTCATTTCTGCCCTCACATAAAAGTCCTGACACATTATAGGTCTGGTATGCAAGTCTCTTATCATAATTATAGCTGCCTGGTGCAAGCACAAAATCCCCTGCTCTTTTTCCGTTAATCCAGACTTCATATAAACCATGGGCAGTTACATACAATCTTACACTTTTATTTAGGATTTTTTCATCACATTGAAAATGTGTTCTCAGATAGCTGGCTGGCTTATGTGCCTCCGGATTACATTCAGACTCTGGATTTATCCATTTTGCCATCCAGTCAGACTTATCTAACAACCCCATTTCAAAAAAGGCTTCCTCACTCCACTCACCAGCTTCATCCCTTTCGTCCCATAGTCGTATTTTCCAGGATATACGCTGTCTGCTTTTCAGCTCCAACGGACAATACGTATGCATACTGTCCGACTTTACCCGGCTACTGTCCCAAACCACACAATTTTCATCCATAGCCACGATCTCATATGCGGTCTGTCTCCTGCCATCTGCACAATTCCATGACAGATATGGCTCCTTTATATCAATTCCTATGGGATTTATCATATGTTCTGTTCTTAAATTAATTGCTCGCATAATTTTTCCTCATGTATATTTAAACAGTTCCAATATGTTCATTCAAAAATTTTGCAGATGCCTCAAATGATTTTATCGGCGACTTATCTATCCAGTTTTTGTGACTTTCTAGCACGACCGCCTCCACTCCTGACGACAACGCCTGCCCACATAAGGCTTCAAGATTCATGTTGCCATATCCAAGTTCACAGCTGTCTGACTTAAGAATCGGTGTCATTACAGGCTTTGTAAGCTTTGTTCCTCTGTCATTAATGTGGTACAGCTTCATTCTGCTGCCCAGCATTTTCATAACATCCAGTGCGCACACACCAGCCTCTGTCGGCCAGTAAGAGTCAAACTCAAAACCTACATATTCTGGATCTGTATTTGAGATAATATATTCATACGCATTCTGTCTGCCATCCACTTTTTGAAATTCGTAATTATGATTGTGATATAAGAGATTTATACCCTCTGCTTTCAGTTTTTTTCCAGCTTCATTGAGCCTTTTACACAGGTCTGTAACCTGCGTCTTATCGCGATAATCAAAGCGGTACATTCCTGTAATAACAACATTGGTGGTATTGTATTTTTCTGCTTCCCTCACTGTCTTGGCAAGTTCTTTTTCTATACCACCTAAATCCTTATGCAGACTGACAACAGAAAGTCCTGCCTCCTTCACCAGCTTTGCCCAGTCAAGATTGCCTCCTTTTCCTGTAGGCATGCCCGCAGCCATCGTGAGCATCCGCACCATAAATGGGGTAGGATTAACCATAAAGCTGTTTAGTTCGATTCCATTATATCCGGCATTTACCATCGCCTGCAGTGTCTCTTTTGCCTTTGCTTCACTGCCTGTCACTGTTCCAAGCATAATCTGTTGTACTGCTTTGATCGCCATGAATTTTCTCCCTGTTTTTCTTATCTTACAAATTTTCTACAAACTGAAGTTTTCCTTCCGTAATTCCATTTTCATTAAATGTATCCACTCTTACATAGTAAGATTCTCCGTCAACAAGAGCTCCTATTCTCTTTTTCGTGTCATATGCGAGATAGCTGTGATACAGCTTATCCGGTTTAAGTCCCCAGAGAATATTGTATCCTGTCGTCCCATCCGCTTCATCCTTCTCCTGTGAATCAATCACAATCTCCATGTCTATTCCGGAAATTCTTGCTGCTTCATATGATGCCTGTTCCGGCAAACTGCCTGCACCTTTACCGAACACTCTGAGTCCACTGATACAAGGCTTTTGACCGTAAGGCACTTTCATATCAGACAATCTTATGTAACGAACCTCCATACCATTCTCATATACTAAGAAATCATGGCTTAAATCCGTATCTGCTTTTGTCTTATCTTCTAATACAAAGAAATTTTCCCCATCCACAGAACCCTCTAAAAGGTACTGGGTAGCAATATCTGCTTCCTCAATATATCTTGCCTGCGTTGTTCCTCTAATCTGACCAGGAACAGGAATATTTATTTCATCATCTGCAAAATTAATCTGAATCGCATGCACATCCATAGCTTTTCCCAAATCCATCATCAGCCATTCTTTTCTATCGGACGATGAAGCCTGCCACCAGTTCTGCACATTTTCATTGCAGGCAAGTTCTGGCGATTTTCCTTCTGTATAGGATGACGCTGTCATTTTCTTACCATAAGATAACAGCATCCACTCTGGGTTTTCCCATATATCATTTTCTTTATTATCTGATACATGAACCGGCCAGTCCCCATACCTCTGATTACAGCACAGTTCACCTTCCTCATCATATGCAGCCTTCCAAATACCAACTCTTCTCTCAAAATCATGGTTTACGCTGATTCGCATTGTTGCAGTGTGCCACAGATTCCCCTTATAATCCTCCATTGTCGAGCCATGACCAGCCCCTGGCATAAATCCACCTGGATGATAGGAATATGGATTGTTTTTTGCCGGTGTGAATGGTCCTAATGGCTTGTCTGAGACATATACTCCATCTCCGTATGTATTATATTGTGTACCTGCAAAGGCATACTGCAGATAATATCTGCCGTCATGTTTATCCATCCAGGCACCCTCAATATAAGGTTTATCTGTGAACATTCCCCTGATCATCGGGATATACATTTGCGGGATCTGCTCCACAGGTGTCCCCTGGGATTTCATGAAATTGTCAAAACAGGCGTCCACCTCTTCCTTTGAGCGTGGTAGCTTACCGTTATCATCACCAATCCGCTCATATCCATATTTATAAGGATCGGCATATATCAGTTCTTTTTTCTCTCCCTTTGGATTCATGGTCTGTGGGTCTAACTCCACTCCCCACATAGGGGTCTCATTTGAACAGCCCCAGTAAAAATAAACCTTTCCATCATCATCCACAAACAGATTCGGATCCCAGAAATCAAAGGTTCCCTCTATCTTCTCATATGGTCCGTTTAAGATATCTTTTGTGCGGTA
>UMHT01051797.1_pt1 | contig 33247 bp, 33 predicted proteins | sample 1965601 | NCBI WGS metagenome assembly UMHT01 (sample SAMEA4836105, study PRJEB28245) | human gut metagenome | biome: gut microbiome; material: fecal sample | place: Denmark | collected 2008 | reverse complement strand
TGTTTACTTTGTAATAACTTGGTAATTAACAAGATATTACGAGCTTGTGATATTGTTTGAAATGGTAGGTGATAGAACCTGTCTCTCCGCAGAACCTACTGGACAAAACAGGACAGTAAGTGGACAAAAACCTACAAATCAGCGATTTGTAGGTTTTTTTATTGCCTATAAGTCTTGTTTCCAAGACAACAAAAGGACTATAAAAGACATAGTTTCGTTACTAAATCGTTACCCATTCCCTACCGGACAAAAACGGTAACGATTTGTCCCGAAATGACCGCAGAAAGTCTGAATTTGTCCACCGTCTATCTATCTCACATTTAATAAGTTATTAGTAGTTTTGCAACTTAAAAATGTGAGGTTATGAAGAGTACATTTAAAGTCCTTTTCTATTTAAAGAAAGGCTCTGAAAAAAAGAACGGTGAAGTTATGATTATGGCAAGAATTACCATTGACGGTAAACTTTGCCAGTTCAGCACAAAACAAAGCATTTTGCCTGATAGCTGGAATATCGCAGCAGGAAAAGCCAAAGGTAAGGATGCAGGTAAAATCAATGCTTTATTAGATGATATAAAAGCATCCCTGAACAATATCTACCACGAACAACAACGGCGTGACAATTATGTAACAGCCGAAAAGGTGAAGAATGAATTTTTGGGACACAGTGAGAAACACGAAACCGTCCTTACCCTTTTCAAAAAGCACAATGATGATGTTAAGCAGTTGGTCGGCATATCTAAAACGATTGCTACCTACCGTAAATATGAAGTGACCCGCCGCCATCTTGCCGAGTTCATCCAAAGCAAATATAATGTATCGGATTTTGCGATAAATGAAATAACACCGATGTTCATTACAGACTTCGAGTTATATTTGCGTACTACCTGTAAATGTGGTTATAACACGACCGCCAAGTTCATGCAGTTTTTCAAACGTATCATCCTGATTGCCCGTAATAATGGCATCTTGATAGGCGACCCATTCGCCAGTTATAAAATACGTTTGGAAAAAGTGGATAGGGGTTACTTGTCAGAGGATGAAATAAAAATCATCCTTAAAAAGAAGATGGTTTCTGAACGTTTGGAAAACGTCAGAGACTTGTTTATCTTTTCCTGCTTCACAGGTTTGGCTTACATAGATGTTGCCAATCTTACACAAGATAATATTCGTAAATCCTTTGACGGTAATTTATGGATAATCACCAAACGTCAAAAGACTAATACGGACGTAAATGTTCCTTTGCTGGATATTCCCAAAATGATATTGAAGAAGTATAAAGGTAATTTGCCTGATGGTAAGATACTTCCTGTAATCAGCAATCAGAAATTAAATGCGTATTTGAAAGAAATTGCGGATGTTTGCGGGATTAAAAAGAACTTGACATTTCACCTTGCAAGGCATACTTTTGCTACGACAACTACGCTTGCAAAAGGCGTACCCGTTGAAACTGTTAGTAAGATGCTGGGACACACCAATATAGAAACCACACAGATATACGCCCGCATTACCAATAACAAGATAAGTAACGATATGCAGGGACTTGACAAGAAATTTGTCGGCATTGAAAAAATCTACAAAGAAGTATCTATGAAATAGGTATATAGGGGAACTTATCACAATTTGTGATAAGTCCCTTTATGCTTTCAATTACTCACCATTTAATAATAACATTATGGACTTACAAATCATCCAAAACAAAATCTTTGAGGTCAGAGGTTGTCGGGTCATGCTCGATTTCCATTTGGCAGAACTTTACGGAGTGCAGACAAAAGCCTTGAAACAAGCAGTAAAGCGTAATGAAAAGCGTTTCCCCGGCGATTTCCGCTTTACCATGACGAAAGAGGAATGGAACGAACTGGTCACAAATTGTGACCAGTTGCCGGAGAACCTGAAACACAGCTACATACTTCCCGATTGCTTTACCGAGCAGGGGGTAGCGATGTTAAGCAGTGTACTACGTAGTCAGACCGCCATAGACGTGAATATCTCCATCATGCGTGCTTTCGTTCTCATGCGGCAAATGGTTATCGGTTATGAAGAATTATTGAAGCGTATAGAGGAACTGGAAGTTAGTACAGATGCGCAATTCAATGAAATATACCAAGCTATTACCCAGCTATTGAGCCAGTCCCAAGAGCCAAAAGAACGCCGTCCAATCGGTTTTGTACACTATGACCGAACAGGTAATGAATAGGTAACGGAATGGGTAACGATTTAGAAACAAAATACTATCCAATTTACTTATATTCAGTATTATATAAACAAATAAGTGGCGGGGTAATCTGCCACTTTTATTCTTTTTTCTCTGGCACATTTCCAAAAATCCCTACCGTTACTGCACATTAAGTTTATCCACTAACAGGGCTTTTCCGAAAAGAGCCTGCAAAAACCCGCACAACCGTATCATAAGATAAACTGATGATACCCTTGTCTTTTCCACCCGCATTGTTCCCTAAATTTAAAATAAAACCATTTTTCCAGTTTCTCTTATTGTAAATCTTCCTCTTAGGTAGTTCCCATTCGGAGCAGTCATTATCGTATCACATAGGCAAAGGTATTTCCGTGTTTTTCACGTCTTTGCAAGGTCAAGCCCTAAAGGGTTTAAACAAAAATCTTCCTGTTGTACTTCGTCCAAAGAGTATTTTTCTTTAAAATTTTGCAAAGCCTAAACACTACCCTTTCATGCCTATATGAAACGAAAACGACCGCCCCGACCGGAAACGCATAAAAAAAAAGTCAGATTTACGAGAAACAGGAAAAAAGGTTATGAAACTCAACTCCCTTACCTCTCAAATCCGCATAAATTTTAAAAGACACAGAATTATGGAAGCAGTAACATTATCAGAAGCAAGAGTTTATGTAGGCACTTACAACAAGTATAACAGTGGTTCACTTTTCGGTAAGTGGTTAGACCTTTCCGACTATTCGGGCAAGGACGAATTTATGGAAGCGTGCGCAGAACTACACAAGGACGAGCAAGACCCGGAATATATGTTTCAGGATTACGAGAATATCCCGGAAGCCCTGATTTCCGAAAGTTGGCTATCAGACAAGTTTTTTGAATTGCGGGATGCCATCGAAAAACTAAGCGAAACCCAGCAGGAAGCGTTTTTCGTATGGTGCGACCACCACAACAGCGATATAAGCGAGGAAGATGCGGACGACCTTATTTCTTCTTTTGAGGACGAATATCAGGGAGAGTATAAAGACGAGGAAGATTACGCCTATGAAATCGTAGAGGAATGTTACGACCTGCCGGAGTTCGCAAAGACCTACTTTGATTATTCGGCTTTTGCCCGTGACCTGTTTATGACTGATTACTGGATGGATAACGGTTTTGTTTTCCGTTGCGCCTGATTACTAACCGGGTGGAGCAATCCACCCACAACACACCAAGATAATGAAAGTATATAATAACATAAAAACCTTTTTGCGGTGGGCTATATTGTTTTTTATCATCTATCAGGTAGTCACCAGCACCGCTGGAACGTGTATAGCCCTAATCATAGGCTTTTTTATTATCCGGTTTGTTCTCCGGCTGTTTATCTCTGCCGTTTACTTGTTATGTATGGCATTTATTTTCATTGTACTGCTTTCATTTCTGATTATCTGAAACTCATTTTAAATTATAACAATATAGAAACATTAAACAAAAACGGGGTAAGTATTACCCAAACACCAGGAGAGGAAAAATATGTAAAATGCTGTTTAGGTGCATTTAGGGGGAAAATTTATTACCAGTATTTATCGGCATTTCAATGGAAATCTGTTCTCCACTTTGGATAAAATACTTGAAGAATATCGCAGACAACGGAAAACTGGTTTAAAACTCAAAAGCAAAAAGGAAATCCGGCATGAAAATCCAGCAAGACTACTTTCTTTCGTGAGCCTAAGCGGGAAAGAATGTAGCAAAGAAACCTTTATCTAGTCTTCTATTTTACAATAATAACCAAATTGCTTTTATGGAAATAAATATAGATTTTTAGTACATTTCCATATATCGTACTAATTAAAATTTCAATCTTGATATAGCAATATCTCTTACTAATTATATATTGAGTAATTAGAAATTATACTCAATATTGTCACATATTTATAAAGGTAATAATAAAAAGCATTGGGAGAAAATCCCTCCAATGCTTCTCAATACATCTATTTACAAAAAGAGTTATCTCTTTTTTCTTACTGTATCTTATTCTCTATAATGGTGACGATATATCAACATTGTAGAAGTTAAAAGCCGAAAGTAAATACTATTCTTTACAACTTATATTAAAGACTATCAGCACTGACATTATAACCACATGCTTTTAATTCTTTGACTAGTTTAAATTTCCAACCATCATTACTATCAATAGATGTGTAGACAATACCATCTAAGTCACCAGGTTTTTCAACTCCTTTCTCCAATAAAAGAAAGACTTTCTCTCTATGTAGTTTTCCTATAAAATATCCCATTTCAAAGACTACATTTTGTCTTGCTCTCTTTTGATACTCGGATTCTTTCAAGGATTTTCCCTCATCATCCGCAGTTAATAAAATAACAGCAAAACTCACTTCAGAGCTATTTTTTTCAAATTTTTCAATAATAGTTTTTCCCCCATCTACTTGTTCATGCAAAATTATAGGTTCTAATCCAAGTTGTGTAAGAGTACGTGCTGTCACTTCTTTCATCAAACTATCGTGACCATGAACTATAAAAACCTTATTGCTTAATATTGCTTCCGACTTAAGTTCTTTACTGGTATTATTTGCAACCTCAGAAGGTATAATATCAATTCTTTCAATAAAACTCTCTAATGTATCTACTTTTTTCTTTATCGTTTTTTTTTCATCATTTACGATATCATTAGAACCAAACATACTACCCATATACAGAGAATTTTCATATTCTTTTCTATAATCATTCTCACTATTACTAAACGATTGCTTAAGCAATTCAATATTAAAACTATCCCATTTATTGTATACTGAATAAAATTCTGCTTGTTCTGCATCATCATACTTTACAGTAGTATCTCTTCTATACCCAAACTCTAAAGATGGTGACGATATAATCTTTACATCTAGATTAAGCAATTCTTTTCCTTTGTTAATTCTGTCAGTAATTTTTTCTGCAAATTCATCTTTGCTTATAATAAGTTTGCTTACAGCTTTCAAATTGCTAGATACTTGTTTCGCCATAAAAATATTTTTTTAATTTAAATGTGGATTATGTTACATATTAAAGCACAACTGTACTATTTTGCAAAAATACATAAAAAGAAACACTTAGCCAATATCTGCCAAGTGTTTCTTACAATTCACATATAACAGAGATGATTTTACTTATTCTTCTTCCTTGTTATTGTCATTGTTAAATGAAAGTGTTAATTGCTGTAACGTCCCGAAGCTATCCTGAAAATACACATCCACCGTTTGTTGGTCGGTCGATGCGGAAGTATAGTAAAGCCGGAATGTTTCACCCGGAAGCGGGTACAGGTCATTCGGCAGTAAAACCGTCCCATCGGACATTTTCAGCGTTCCCGCCCCGTCCGGCTGGAAATAGCGGATGAAATACTTTGTTTCTTCAAACCGCCCGTCCCGGTGAAGCTGGCAGCGTATTTCCGCCGTTTCACCTACCTTTAATTTTTTCGGCATTGGCATCGTTTCGATACTGAACGGGTAAGACTGCTGTATATCCACGTTGTCACTACACGCACCCACCAATAACAAGGCAGCCACCATGTAGCACCCTGTTAGCATCTTATAAATTACATTTCTCATATACATTATATATAATAGGTTAGTTTATCACATTATTATCTTTAGACCGATACCAAACTGTGTGTGGAACTTTCCGACTGAAGAACCGAACAGGCATCTTTCCCGTGCATTAATCAGGAATACCACCCGGTCGGTAATATAGCTCTCCAGTTCCAGCGTCAGCGCACCACCATAGACAAAACCGTCCTTATCGGTCAGGGTCGAACCATCGGGTAGCAATTTATCACCCCAGTTGCTTGTTTCGTACCCGGCAAGTGCGGACAATCCCAGCGAAAGAAAAAAGGTTTTCTTCCGGTCTGAAAGAAAATTCAGATAGTAACCGCCCTCACCTGTAAACTGGCTGACTGGTATTTGCAAATCCTTATAGGGGTAATGCTTTTCGAGGTATTCCCCGCCGACAACCCACCTGTTCCCGTTTTTGGTATAAGTGCTGATGGCAGCCCCGAAATAATAGGCGAAATCACTTTTACTGTTCCAGTGAACACCGTCCGCCATGCCGCCCGTAACCTGCAAGCCTTTCATTCCCGGCAGACATCTTTGTGCGTGTGCCTGGTTGAAAGTCAGGCACAGCACAAAAAGGGATATAATACAACATATCCTTTTCATGTTCATTTGATTTTAAGTTCGTTAATCACTTTGGCAGCCACGATGTCGGAGTTCTCCACCCGGATAGTTTGGTGTCTGCCCCCGTTCTTTTCCACCAGTTCAATGACTAATATCTTATCGTCAGGGATAGTGAACTGCGGAACGGTGTACACAGTGCGGACGGTACTTTTACCGCCGATAACCAGTATTTCGTTATAGCTCCTTACCGGGTCAATAACCGTTTCCTGAATAGCCGTTCTTTTGGCTGTCTTTTTATCTACAATTTTGAAACGGATGAAATCGGTATCAAACGGAACATTTGAACTATTCCTTGTTTGTGTATGGAAATAGAACAGCCCGTTATGCGAATAAATGCCTTTCACCAAGAACTGCACCCCGAAACGCTTGCATCCCAAATGCTTTATTTCCCGGTCATTGTTCTTGTAGATGGACTGCATAATCAGCTTTACCAAAAGCGGGCTTTCGTTACCCAGTTCACGGAAATAGATGTTCATCCGGGTATGGCTGAAATCCGTTGTGTCCTCATTCTCCAAGAAGTCTTTCATTTCAATGTTCAGCATTTCCGGTTCATGTGCGTATTTTGCATTGAAACTGTAAAAGCTGCCATCCTCACAGATAACGGAAAAATTGGTTTCACCGGGAAAGCCCTCTGTCGTAGCCTTGACCCTGACAATATTTTCCGCCCCGTCCGCTTTTCCGGCAATAATGTAGTTACTGCCTAAGTCCACGTACTTCACGGCAGACGGGAAAATAAGGTGTACCGTTTTTGCAAACGTCACCTGTACGCCGTAAGGTGTCACCATTTGGCGGTAAGGCAGCTTTTTAGTAATGCCCTGATACAAATCGTTACTTTGTGCTTTCATTGAAACCACGCCCAAGAGTAGGGCAAACATGATAATTAACTTTTTCATTTTGGATTGAAATTTTTATGGTTGATAAATAAATTACTGTTGTTTGGCGTAAAGCATCACCTGATAGTTCGCTTTCAGGTGTACTTTTACAGTTCTGAACTTCTTGGCAAGGTATTGCGAACTGCCTTGCATCAAGCCCCTTGTAATATCCATTGCGACCTGCTGCCCGGCACTTTGCGCAAATGAAATGCTCGTACCCAGTCCCGCACCGATGTTCGCCATCGCTTCCTTTGCCGCTTCCTGTTCCAGTGACGAGGGAACGGAAAGCCCCTTTTGCCCGTCACTGTCGTAAACGGCAAGTTCCACCGGAATGATGTTACCCGCATATTCGAGCGAGGAGACCAGTATGTCGAGCCGTTCCCCCTGCACTTTGGCACTTCCTGAAACAAGGCTGTTTTTGGGGACAATCACGTTCCCCGCCTGTAACGGTTCTAATAGCCGAAGTTTAACCGTTTGCCCGTCCATAAGTGTTTGGTCGTTATGCACACACGCCCGGATAGTGTTCTTTCCCATCGAATAACCACTGCCGACCGCCGTATTAAACCCGTAATTGCGTGGCTTGCTGTATTCGGCGACAAATTCGGCGTTGCTCATAGGTTGCTGCAATCCTGAAACCGTCCTGTCCGATACCGATTTTACAGGTGCGGCATTTCCTTTGCCCTGAACGGGTGCGGTAGGTATCACTTGCGCTACTTGTTCCTGCTGTCCGCCGTTCATATACTTTGCCGCCAGTTCGTAGGACTTTTCCATAAGTGCAACCTGTTCATCCATGTTGCCCGCACCGTTTTCTTTCGCATCGAGCCGGGCAGTAAGTTCTTCCACCTGACGTTTGAGTTCCTCTTTTTCTTTGTCCTCTTTCGGCGTTTCGTAGAAACTGCCTAACTGACGGTTCATGTCTCGGTAAGCTGCCGCCGAAGATTGGATAGAGGAACGGCTATTGTTCGGCGCACCCGCCCCGAAGTCTATTACATTGGTTTTCGGTTTTTCTGCCGGAGCATCATCTATCAGGGTCAAATCTTCCCCGTTCCCGTTTTCCTCTCCGAGCGAAAAGGCAAAATCCTGTAAGGAGCGCATCTTGTCCGCCTGTTTGTTCTCCATTTGCTCCTGTTCGTAGGCTGTCTTTTTATCGCTGATTATCCCGTCCCCTTTGGGTTGCGGAATATCGGCGTTAAATCCGCCCACGTTTTCCACCTTTGCTTCGTCCTTATCGGACGGTGCAAAAATCAGGTACATAGACCCCAAGAAAACCAGTCCCATAAGCGGGTAAACCAGCATCTTCTTTCGCTGCTGTATCTGCTGCGGGGTCAGTTCTTTTTTTTCCTTTACCTGTTTTTCAGGTTCTTTCTTCCTGTCCGTTTCCGGTGCGGGAACTTCATTTTTCACTTCTTTTTCTTCCATTGTCTGACTGATTAAAAATGTTCGTACTGTCTTTACTTTGAAGTTGTAGCTGCCTGATATGCTCTATCCGTATGGTTTCGCCATCCTCTTTTCCTATCCGGTAAATGGATGATACCGTAAAGTAGATGGATAGCCCGCCGAAGAACAGGAGCATAAGCAGGATTACCGCCAGCCTTATTTCCGGTGTCATGCGCCCGCACAGGTGGCGGAGTTTTTCATCCGCCCAGTCCTGCACATGGGTAATTGCCTGATTGACCGGAGAGAGAATTTTCCGTATCATGGCTTACCGCTTTATGGTGTTCAAATCCTTGTTTTCCGTTATCTCGAAACTTTCCATCATAAAGCCGTGCGGGTTATTGTCACTTCTTACGGCGTTCAATAACCGGCAACGGGTGACAAGGCTTCTTTCCGTCACGCTGCTTTCACGGATAATCATTTGGCGGGCATAGGTAGCCACCGCATACGGGTACACATCGAAATTGCAAGAAACACTGTCTATCTGTATGGTCTGGCTGATATTGCCTGAAATGATACGGTTGTAATATCCCTTTTCCGAGAGGTCACGGTAATAGTTAAATGCGCTCTTGTCGGCGAGGAACAGCGACCGTTTGATATTGCTTTCGATAGCGTTCTTATCCGGTGACAATGTGAAAAACAGTTCGTGAAAACGCTTTACGTGTTCTTTTGCTTCGACCGGACGGTTTTGTGTCAGGTCTTGCGAAAGCGCAAGCATCAACGATTTGCCACCGTCCAGTACATAAATCTTTTGCCGTTGCGCTTCGGCAAACGTGTAGGAGTTCCAAACGGCATACCCCGTTATCAGGGTACACATGACGACAAACACGATACCGAAAAGCCGTATCTGTTTGAAACTGGTTTCAATGTTCTTTAAACTTTTAAATTCCATCTTGATTTTTAATTATTGGTTACTTTTGATTAGTTTACCGCCGACCCTGCCGCCAGCGTTCCCGGTAGCTGCTCCGGCTACTGCACCAACTCCGCTACCTGTTTTGTTAGCTGCACTGTTTATATTCCGGCTCATGTTACCCATTCCGCCCGCCTGAATAATCCAGTTCGATACGGTGGGAATTGTGAAGTAACCGATGATACCGATTATCATAAAAATTATATAAACTGAATTGCTGCTATCGGGTACGAAATTGGGGTCTGATAGCTCCTGAATATCCTTTTGCAACATAAGCACCTGTATTCGGGCAAGAATGGAACTGAACAGGTCTGAAACGGGCAGCCACAGGTAAACGGAAATATACCTTGTTATCCATTGGGTCAGTGTCGCCTGAAAGCCATCATATACACTGATGGCAAAGGCTATCGGACCCAGTATGGAAAGGACAATCAAGAAAAAGGTTCGGATAGTATCTATCACAAGGGCTGCCGATTGAAAAAGCAGTTCTAACAATTCCCTGAACCAATCCCGGACGGATTGCTTGATATTGTGGGCTGCCCTATCCATGTACATACCGCCCATTGTGGCAATATCTTTGGCAGACCATCCCAATTCGTCAATCTGTTTATCAAATGCTTCATCCGAAACAAGGTAAGCCGTTTCCGGATTACGCACCATCGCTTCATATTCCAGTTTGTCCTTTTGTTCCCGATAGGCGTTCATATCGAAAGTTTGCGTTTCGAGCATATTGTTACACCCCTTGACTACTGGCGACATCACGCTGTTAATCGTACCTAGTACGAATGTGGGAAAGAACATAATACAGAAACCAATCACAAAAGGACGGAGCAAAGGGTAAACGTCTATCGGTTCGGCACTGGCGAGCGACTGCCATACTTTGGCAGCCACATAAAACAAAGCCCCCAGTCCCGCTACTCCTTTGGCTACCCCCGCCATGTTCCCGCATAACGGCATCATATCCGTGTACAGACTTCGTAAAATCTGATGCAGGTTATCAAATTCGATTGCTAATAACATACTACTTATTTTTAGAAGTTACCAGTAACGTTCATCCGCCGAACCATACAAAGCCATTACCCGGTCGGTGTCCTTTTTCTTTTTCGCCCGCAGGTAGGAAACAGAAATATTTTTCCGGGTGTAGTAGCTCACCAAGTCCCGATAGTTCCTGATGGAGTTATACGTCCGGTCGATAACGTCCATCCGTTCTTTATCCGACATGGAAAGCCCGTTGATGTTCACCACGCTTTTCATTTCTTCCAGTACATCGGAACTTTCCTGCAACAGTTGGGTGTAGCCGTAGGCGATGGCTGAAAGTTCGTCCGGCGTATAGTTTTCATCCGAAAGCATCTTCTGAAAACTGTTCACATAGATGTCGGAAATCTCACCGATAAGCAGAATAGACTTCTGTACTTTCCGGGCATCTTTGACAAGGTTATGCACTGATTTTAAGGCATCATAATAATCTTTTCCCTGTTGATAAATCTTTACCGTTTCCTGAAAATTCTTTATCATATTCTGTGCGGTCGAAGAAGTCTGAATGATGTTCTTTGACGCATTGATAATCCCTTGTGCCAAGTTGCCGGGGTCACTCACCACCCATTGTGCGTTTACCTTTCCGGCAAACAGGCTGCATACTACGAGCAGCATTATAATCTTTGTTCTCATACGTTTACTTCTTTATTGATTGGTTACTCCGTTTGTATTCTCAGCCGGGTGAAAGCAAAATCCGGTCATTCTCCTTATCGTAGGTCAGCAGGACGGAAAGCCCCGTTTCGATGAACAGGTTTCCACCCTGTTCTGAAATCTGATAGGTTTCCGTTTGGATAGTCCCCCGGTAGGTCTTTCGATAGGTTGTTACTCGGTAATGCCCGTTTTCTTCAAAGAGGGTAAACGCCGGACGGTTTTTTACGCTTTCCCAGTCACCACGCATCGCCCTAAGACGGTCGGTGTTTGTTTCCTTACAGGAAGAAAGCCCCAGTAACAAGGTGCATAACAGCATCGGAAACAAGAATTTTAAATGTTTCATACTGATTGATTATTAAATTGTTAATTGATTATTTTTCGGGATTACGCTTGCTTTCAGCAAGCCGTTTGATAGCAAGTTCGAGATTACCGCCCAACTTTTCGGACAAGGCAAAAAGTTCCATCTTTTCCGTTTCTTCCGTTGTGTATGTAAAATATTCGTCCAAACTCACTTCGGTAGCATATACGGCTGATTGTGTACCGCCTAAGCCTATCCAAACTTCCTTGTATTTCCGGTTCGGATGGTTGGCAAGGTTGATGGAAAGCACCTGTGAACGTTCCTTATCGGTCAGTCCCAAAAGGTTCTGTATGCTGTCGAATTTATTAAGGTACTTCCGTTGGTCGAGCAGTATCTTACAATCCGAATTGTTTATAATACTCTCTTTTACAATGGGGGAAGATATAATATCTTCCACTTCCTGTGTGACTACAATCGCTTCGCCGAAATACTTTCTAACGGTTTTATAGAGATACTTTATGTAATCCGCCATGTTCGCCGATGCAATCGCTTTCCACGCTTCTTCTATCAATATTAATTTCCTGATACCCTTTAATTTACGCATCTTGTTAATGAAAACTTCCATAATGATAATGGTTGTAATCGGAAATAAAATTTTGTGGTCTTTGATATTATCCAACTCAAAGACAATGAATCGTTTATGTAGCAAATCAAGTTCTTTGTCAGAGTTCAGCAGGTAGTCATATTCGCCCCCTTTGTAGTAAGGTTCTAATACATTCAGGAAATTGTCTATATCGAAATCCTTTTCCCGGACGTTCTTTTCTTGCAGGTGTTCCCGGTAATCGGTTTTCACATACTCGTAGAACGTATTGAAGCAGGGAGTAACCGAACTGTCCTTGTTTATCAGTTCGATATAGGAACTTACGGCGTTTGACAAAGCCACTTCTTCCGCCCGTGTGGGTGCTTCATCATCCCTTTTCCACAGGGTCAGGATAAGCGTTTTGATACTCTCTTTCTTTTCAATATCGAATACCCCATCTTCCACATAGAAAGGATTAAACGCTATCGGGTTTTCAGTGGTATAGGTAAAATATATCCCATCTTCCCCGTGCGTTTTCCGGTTAATCATTTCACATAGACCCAAGTAACTGTTTCCGGTATCAACCAGTAGGACGTGCGCATTTTGTTCGTAATACTGGCGCACCATGTGATTGGTAAAAAATGACTTGCCGCTACCACTCGGCCCAAGTATGAACTTGTTGCGATTGGTAATGATACCTTTTTTCATGGGCAGGTCTGAAATATCAATGTGCAACGGTTTTCCCGTGACCCTATCCACCATCTTGATACCAAAGGGGGAAAGCGAACTTTTGTAGTTCGTTTCTTCGGTGAACAGGCAAAGAGCCTGTTCGATGAATGTATAGAAACTTTCTTCCGCCGGGAAGTCCGCCTGATTGCCGGGTATTCCCGCCCAAAACAAGGTCGGCGTGTCGGTGGTGTTGTGGCGTGGCTTGCACTCCATAAGTGCGAGCTGTGACCCCACATCATTTTTAATGTGTTTCAGTTCGTCCCGGTCGTCACTCCACGCCATGATATTGCAATGGCATCGCACGGAGATAAGCCCCTGTGAATGTGCTTCGTTCAAATATTCCTCAATCCAAGACTTGTTAATCTGATTGGCACGGCTGTATTTGGAAAGGGAGTGCATATTGCGAGCCATCTTTTCAAACTGTTTCAGGTTCTCCGTATGGTCGTCAATGAAGATGTACTGGTTATATATATGGTTACAGGAAAGCAATACGCCCACCGGAGAAGCAAAAGATAATCTGCAATCGCTCCGGTCGGTGGATAGCTTTTCATAGCGGGTATCAGTTCCTATCTTGCCCGGCATATCTTCCGCATCCGAAAGGGTATGCAGGCAAAGGATATTGTCGCCAATCTTCATTTCGTCAGCACCCAGTGAAATATCTTTGAGTGTAGTGGTGTCCGTTTGCGAGAGTGAAAAGTATTTCTCCACGATACCCGCCGTTTCCCTTGTTCCGGTGATTTCGTCCGAGTTCAGGCGTGTAAGGGTAATGAAACCGCTATCATTCATAATGCTTTCAAATTGCCCCACCGCTTCGAGGAACTTTGTAACCGTTTCCTTGTCCTTTATCTCTTTGGGGACAAGGAAGCCCCGGCAAAGGGTGGAAAAATTACTCTGCATCCGGCTGCGTTCCTTTGTGGTTTTCGTCAAGAACAAATAGCAGGTATGATTTAAGAACGGTCGTTCATTGAAATGCCGTTCAAAGGAACGGGAAAGGAAACTCAAATCATCCTTTTGGATGTCAGGCGCATAGTTTTCTTTGATGAACCAGTCCTGTTTATGTACAATGCTGTAATCGGGCAGCACTTTTACCGCCTTGTTCCAAGCGGAATGTATCGCTTCGTATTCGGCTGCCGTAACGGTGAACAGTTCCGGCAGTTCCACCCGGAACGCCACCGTTATGTCGGCATCTTTGGAAACGATGCACCCGTTTTCCACCGTGAACAGTGGAAACTTGTTTTCCAGCGTAGTAGCTTTTAATATATTTCTCATTTCGATGCTTGTTTTAAATGGAATAATCGGGATATGGCTTTTCGGTTGATGATATGGAAAGGGTGGCTTTTGCGTGCGGACAATTTCATTAACCCGTGTGTCCCGTACTTTTCATTTAACCGGAATGTGAGCCATACAAGCAGCGTTGCCGAAGTAACGCCGAAGATGATGCACACCCACTGGTTAATGCCTACCATGTACATGATGATGAAAAGCACGAACAGGGCTAACAGCCCGCCCGCAAAAATAAAAAGATATTGACTTTTCAACCCTTTAAACTCAACTGGCTTGCCTATCCCCCTGTTAATCGGATAGTCTGCCATAGTCCATTTCTTTAGAGGAAGAATGAACGTAGGATAGTGGCAGCGACAATCAGGAAGATACAAGCACCAAACCAAGAAGCCGCCGTTTTACTGGTGTCAGGGTCGCCCGAAGAGAATTTTCCGTACACTTTTACGCCCCCGATAAGCCCAACCACTGCACCGATGGCGTAAATTAACTTTGTTGCCGGGTCGAAATAGCTCGTTACCATGTTGGTAGCTTCTGTAATACCCGCCATGCCGTTGCCCTGTGCGAACGTGGCGGATGCAGCCAATAGAGCGACTGCCGAAAAGAGAACTTTCTTTTTCATTATAAATACATTGATTTTTAAATTGCCGGACAGTTGGATAGTCCGCCCGGCGGAGTGATTAATAATTGAATTTTTGTGGTTGCGGGGAGTATTCCCCGTTGATGCAAAGGTTTGTCCTAACCGTAATCTCTTTGTTTCATCATCTTATTATTTAAAGTTTACCATTAAAGAAAATCGTTCATATCAAAATCTGCCATTTCATTACTTCCGGCAACCGGGACGGTGGCGGGCACGGGTATCTCATGCTTTTGTAAAAGTTCCGCCACCCGTGACCTGCCCCCGTTTATCTGCTCCACCAGCGAATGAAACAGGTTTGTTTCCGTCCGGCAGATGGTTTGAACCGCTTGCCGTTCTTCCGTTTCGGACGCTTGTTTTATCTGAATGACCTGAACCATTTGCCCCAGCTCACCCAGCGTGATACCCTGTGCCATTTCCGGTTCACCGTCACCCATGTAGCAGGCGATTTCTTCCGCTTCGATTTCATCCGGCGAAACGTCCGTTTCTTCCGCATCTTCCGCTTCAAATTCCATTTCAAATTCGGTATCAATCGCTTGCGCAGCAGGTGTTTCAGCCACCGTTTCACCGCTTTGCGGGACAAATATAGAAGCATTATCAACCCCTTTTGAAAGGTGTCCTGATATGTCCCTGTTTGTCCTCATTTGTCCTATCCGGTAACGGCTTGCACCTACAAGACAATCACCGTTTCCGGCTTTCACGGTCGGTTTGTTTTTGGGCTGTTCCGGCTCTCTTTTCCCACCCGTGAACCATGTTCCCAAGCTATCCCGGTATCGCCATAAGAGAACGGCGTAATACAGGAGTGTTCCGATAGTAAACCATTTTAACATATCAGAACGGCTTTTCAAATTTGCTTTCGTACAGTTCGTTTATCTCGTCCTGAAACTGGTCGAAATGCCGGAGCAGGATATTTTCTACATAGCTGCTCACGGTTGCTTTGCGTCCGCCGATAACGGTTACTATCTTCATTAGCTTTTCGTGGGTGGTACGGCTGACATATAACGGTTGTCGGTCGGTCAAGTCCACCCGCATGAAATAGGTTTCCCGATAATCGCCCGGAGTGTTCTTTTTCCGGCGGGCAGGTTCTTTCACCGCCTTTTCTTCCTTTGGTTCTGCCTTGATTTCTTCCTTATCCACCGTTTCCGGCTTATTCGGTGTTTCCACTGTTACCGATGGTGTTTCCTGTTTTTTCACGGGCAAGCCCTGTGAAATAATCTCTTTCATAAAATCCTCGTCAATTTGCGGTTTCCCGCCGCTTTGCTTTGCCATATCATTACAATTTAATAAGGTATGCGATTTCGGTTATCAGTTCTTCCATGTTGCTGCCCTTTACCAGCCGTTTGTCCGCCGGGAACAGCGTAGAACGGAACACGGTTTTACGCTGTGCGTCCAGTTCTTTTTTAAACCTTTTGGTGTCCGGGATAAATACTTTCATAAGGGGTAATTCCAGTTCCCCGATGGTCTGTTCATACAGGGTGTACAGGTCTGTTTTTTCCCGTCCATCTACCATGTTCCAAAACAGGTGCAGCCCTTTCAGTCGGCACGCTTCATTCTTTACCAGCAGTTTGTCGATAGCCACCGCAAAGGAAAGGCTGCTTTCCAATACCACCCGGTCGGCGGCAATGGGAGTAAAAATGTAGTCCACCCCTGAAAGGGAGTTTATAACACCCTCACTGTTCACCGTTCCGGGCAGGTCGAAAAAGACCACATCATAATCCATCCCGGCAGACGCAAGATATTCATCCGCCGTTTTAATCGCTTCGTCCGGTGAACAGCAAAGCACCGGGTAGGCTTTCTTCCCCAGTGCTTTGAACTGGTTGAAAGCAAGCTGTTTATAATACTCATCACCGTTCACCTGTTCGGCATCCCGTTTGCGCATGGCACTGATACTGTGTTGCGGGTAGTCGCAATCCACGACCGCCACGTTATACCCTTTCAGGTAAAATAGGTAACTTGCCACCAAGACGGTGAACGTTGTTTTGCCGACCCCGCCCTTTTGGGTGGAGAAAGCCACATACAAGGTTTCTTTCTTCATTGTAATAATTCTTTTTTGTGATACATCTTTATTTCATTCCATCTGTACAGATTAACGGATAGTTTTCTTTCGTTCCATATTGAAAGCTCAAAAGAGAGAATGACTTCTTTTTTTCTTTCCTTATTTCTTGCTATCTTTCTACAAAGGCAGGTTGTTTTCTTCCTTGCTTTTTTGTTTTCATTCATTCCACAAAGACAGCTTGTTTTCTTTGCAGACAGTTTGCTTTCCCGATTGCAAGCCTGTTTCCTTTCAATCATTCCATCCGGTTTGCTTTCCTGCTTTCTTGAAAGATTGCAATCTTGAAATCTTGTTTTCAAGTTTTCAAAACCGCTTTCTTTCCGTCTGCTTTCCGTTCTATATTTCCATCTATCCATATTGCTATCTTTCTTAAATCCGGGACAAATAAACGTAGAAAAACAACCCCTTTCGAGATGTGTCCTCAAATGTCCCCATTTGTCCTCATTTGTCCTATAACCCGCTATTTCACAGCATTTTTAATACCCGTTACTTTGCAACCGAAAGGTATCGGTCAGGCTAACCAAGCCCCCGCCGCCGGGAGCGTTCCAATATCCGCTAACTCCAATCCGTCCGTAGGCGGATTTTTATTTGCACTGGCAAATAGCAAGGTGTGTTCTAAGCAGCTTGAAATTCTTTCAGCAGCTTTGAACGCCTTGCCCGGACGAAGCCGGGATAGGGTCACTCCGAAGTCGTAACCCTTTAAAGAAATGTAGCATGAAACAGAAAAATGAAAATGCGTCCCGTCCGGGTGGCGCAGGACGAAAGCCCAAAGCAGACCCGGCAGTGTTCCGGTACTCTATCAGCTTCAATGCGATAGACCACGCCCGCTTTTTGGCATTGTTCGACCAGTCCGGTATGCGCACGAAAGCGCATTTTATCACCGCCCGCATCTTCGACGAACCGTTCAAAGTGATTAAAATCGACAAGGCGGCGGTAGAATATTATACCCGGCTGACTGCTTTATATTCCCAGTACAGGGGTATAGCCGTGAATTATAATCAGGTGGTAAAGGCTCTCAATACCAATTTTTCAGAGAAGAAAGCTCTCGCTTTTCTCTATAAACTGGAAAAGGCAACGATAGAACTTGCCGACTTGAACCGCCAAATTATTGAACTGACCCGTGAATTTGAAACAAGATGGTTGCAAAGATAAGCGTAGGCAGTTCCCTGTTCGGTGCGCTTTCCTACAACCAAAACAAGGTGGATGAAGAGCAGGGAAAAGTACTTTTAAGCAACCGTATGTTTGAGAGCGAGGACGGAAATTTCAGCATCCGGCGTTGTATGGAATGTTTCGATATGCACCTGCCCGCAGACCTGAAAACGGAAAAACCGATTATCCATATCTCCCTGAACCCGCACCCGGACGATGTACTTTCCGACAACCAGTTGGCGGATATTGCCAAAGAGTATATGGATAAGTTGGGGTACGGCAACCAGCCGTATATGGTTTACAAGCACGAAGATATTGCAAGGCATCATATACATATCGTTTCCATCCGGGTGGATGAAACGGGCAAAAAGATAAACGACAAGTTCGAGCATATCCGCAGCAAACAAATCACCCGTGAACTGGAACAGAAGTACGGTCTGCATCCGGCGGAGAAGAAACAGGCAACCGACCGCCCCGAACTTAAAAAGGTGGACTACCGGGCAGGGGACGTAAAGCACCAGTTATCCAATACGGTGAAAGCCCTTGCCAGCAGTTACCGTTTCCAAAGTTTCACGGAATACAAAGCGTTGCTATCTATATATAATGTACAGGCGGAAGAAGTGAAAGGGGAAGTGAACGGTAAACCCTATAACGGCATTGTCTATTCGGCGACCAATGACAAGGGAGAAAAGCAGGGAAACCCGTTCAAATCATCCTCTTTGGGTAAGTCGGTAGGTTACGAAGCCATCCAGCGACACATCAAGAAATCCGCAAAGGACATTCAGGACAAGAACTTGAAAGAGCGTACCCGCCGGACAGTCGGCGCAGTGATGAAATCCGCCCGTAGCCGGGAACAGTTTATTACGGAATTGAAAGCGAAAGGCATAGATGTTCTTTTCCGGCAGAACGATACAGGCAGGATATACGGTGTAACATTTATCGACCACGAAAACCGTACCGTCCTGAACGGTTCACGGTTGGGAAAGGACTTTTCCGCCAATGTGTTCAACGACCTGTTTTCCGGCTCCCGTACTTTGTCGGGAAACAGCAAACAGGAAACGCAGGAACACACGCCGGAATTTAACCCTACCGGACACCTTGAAAATACAGGAAAAACCATTGCGGGACTGTTCAGCCTGTTATCCGGTGGGGACGATACGCCACCCGACAACAGCCAAGTTCCGCCACCCAAGAAGAAAAAGAAGAAACAAAGACGTATTTAATAACTATAAAAATTTCAATTATGCAGAATGAAGATGATTTAAGAGGACTTGCAAAGGTCATGGACTTTATGCGGGCAATCAGTATTTTATTTGTAGTGATAAACATTTACTGGTTTTGTTACCAGTCGTTCAGGGAATGGGGTATCAATATCGGGGTAGTCGATAAAATCCTGTTGAACTTCCAGCGTACCGCCGGGCTGTTCTCCAATATCCTATATACCAAACTTTTTTCAGTGGTATTCCTTGCGCTTTCCTGTTTGGGAACAAAGGGAGTGAAAGAGGAAAAAATCACATGGAACAGGATTTATGTATTCCTGACAATCGGTTTTATCCTGTTCTTCCTGAACTGGTGGTTATTGGTTTTACCGTTGCCACTGGCGGCAAACACGGCATTGTATATCTTTACCATGACAGCCGGGTATCTTTCGTTATTGGCTGCCGGAGTATGGATTTCCCGCCTGTTGAAAAATAACCTGATGGATGATGTTTTTAATTTGGAAAACGAAAGTTTCGCACAAGAAACACGCCTGATTGAAAACGAATATTCTATCAACCTGCCGACCCGTTTCTACTATAAAAAGAAGTGGAACGATGGGTGGATAAACATTGTAAACCCGTTCAGGGCAAGCATGGTTTTAGGCACACCCGGTTCGGGAAAATCGTATGCGATAGTCAATAATTACATAAAACAGCAAATCGAAAAAGGCTTTGCTGTTTATATTTATGACTACAAATTTCCTGACCTTTCGGAGATAGCTTACAATCACTTAATCAACCATTTAGACGGATATAAGGTACAACCGAAATTTTACATGATTAACTTTGACGACCCACGTAAAAGCCACCGATGCAACCCGATAAATCCGGCATTTATGACGGACATATCGGACGCATACGAAGCCAGTTACACAATCATGTTAAACCTTAACCGCAGTTGGATAACCAAGCAAGGGGACTTCTTCGTAGAAAGCCCGATTATCTTACTGGCTTCTATCATTTGGTTTTTGAAAATCTATCAGGGTGGTAAGTATTGTACGTTCCCGCACGCCATTGAATTTCTGAACAAGAAATATGCCGATACGTTCACGATTTTAACCAGTTATCCCGAACTGGAAAACTACCTTTCACCGTTCATGGACGCATGGGAATCCAACGCCCAAGACCAGCTTCAGGGGCAGCTTGCAAGTGCTAAAATCCCGCTTTCCCGTATGATAAGCCCGGCTTTATATTGGGTAATGACAGGGGACGATTTTTCACTGGATATAAACAATCCGGAAGAACCTAAAATTTTGGTGGTAGGCAATAATCCCGACCGCCAAAATATCTATTCCTGTGCTTTGGGATTGTATAATTCCCGTATCGTGAAGCTGATAAACAAGAAGCACCAACTGAAAAGTTCTGTAATCATTGACGAGTTACCAACCATCTATTTTCGGGGACTGGATAACCTGATAGCAACGGCACGAAGCAACAAGGTAGCGGTCTGTTTGGGCTTTCAGGATTTCAGCCAGTTACGCCGGGATTATGGGGATAAGGAAAGCAAAGTTATCGAAAATACGGTAGGTAATATTTTTAGCGGTCAGGTGGTTTCTGAAACGGCAAAAACGCTTTCAGACCGTTTCGGAAAGGTACTGCAAAAACGCCAAAGTATGACTATCAACCGGAATGACAAATCAACCTCTATCAGTACGCAGATGGATAGCCTGATACCACCCAGTAAAATATCCAACTTAACGCAGGGTATGTTTGTGGGTGCGGTCAGTGACAACTTTGATGAAAGGATAGAGCAGAAAATATTCCATGCGGAAATTGTGGTGGATAACGAGCAAGTGAAACGGGAAACTGCCAACTACAAGAAGCTACCCCAAATTATAGATTTCAGGGACGAGGACGGGAACGACCGGATGCAGGAAGAAATACAGGCAAATTACAACCGGGTCAAGCAGGAAGTCCAGCAGATTGTCACGGACGAAATGGAACGGATAAAAAATGACCCCAATTTACAACATCTAATTAAAGGTGAATGATATAGAAGCGGAAATTCCGCTTCTATATTACATTAATTGCATTATATGTTTGAATATACATCCTGTTTCATCTAAAGCTCTAAATTTTTTCTGTAATACTGTAGGGAGTGGATAATTATGTTCGCACATTATAAATAATTCTGCAACTGTTAAAATTGTAATTCTTGCACTTCTATTAGCGTAATATTCAATAGCTTTTTCTTCAATAGGGGAATAAGAGATAAACAAACCTTTAGCAAAAGGAGATTTTGTTTCTATTTTATTAGAAAATAAAATTAGGTCATTTTTGGGTATCTCGTTTCTTTTATATTTAGCTTCAACTAGAATGGTATTACCATTAAGGGTGAAACTACCATCTATTTGGTCGAAATCAGTCCGATATGATGCACGAGGTTCTAAATTGAAATTATTAAATAAAGTATTAATATATTTTTCAAAAGCATATCCTTTAGCTTGTTGAGTATCATATTTTTCTATATCTAATAAGGAAGTGTTTAAAGCACTATAATTTATTTCTGAATGTATTTTAGGTTGAGCACTTTGTCTATTTGTATCATTCTTTTTGCCTAGTTTTGTTTTTCCAAATTCATATAATTTGTCAGCTTTTTCTTTTATATCATCGCTTATTAAGTTGTTGTCGCGCATATAATTTAATAGCATAATTATAACTTTTCCAACATAAATATCTGATTCATCTTGAATATACGACCGAAGCATTTTAGCTTTTGAAAGTCCCGGATATTTGGCATAAATATTATATGATACAACATCTTTCATAAATTCTTCAAATTCTCTATTTGAGAAATTAAGAACGTAACCACCACTCATGCCAAAAACAGTTTCTATTAGTTGTTTTTCTGAAAATGTGAGATTTGCCATATTATTTTCCGTTTTTCTTAATAATATTATACCTTATTGCTTGAATTGTTGGATGAATACCTGTTGCTTGGTCTTTTTGTAAAACAATATTTTCATATTCGTCAATATTATCTGATAGCATTATTGCAATAGAATTTGCTTCATCATCATTTTTCACAGCCTTAAGCATACTATTAAAAATATCCATTGCGGCATATCTGTTAAAAGTTGCAGCAAAAAATAATGTAATTCTCAAGGCGTTTGTTCTTATGTCTATGTCGATAGTGGAATTGAATATTTTTTTCATCTGGGATGCTACATTTTCTGCATCAGACCAATTTAACTTTCCATTATTATCCAAATCAGTAACTACACCATTATATACATCCATAAATATTTGTAAATCACCTGTATTCAAAAGGGAAAAATAGTCAATAGGTAATGCTTTGACTTTAGTATAAAATAATTCTGAATCATCTTTAAATTCGTATAATATATTAAACAAATTATCTACATGTTCTTTTGTAATTCTCTTACCTTGCATTTCAGTTAGTAACTTATCAAATGATGTATAAGGATTGTCTTCCCCTTTCAATATCTTCAAATGATTATTTAATGCAGCCTTCAAGTCTGAAACATTAGCATATCTTTCTGATGGATTTATATTTGTGCATTTTCTTATTATATAAAAGAGTCCAGCAGGTATTTTATCCATGTTTATATATGCGGGTGATTCATGTGTGTAAAGCGCATAAATAGTTTTTCCAAGTTGATATATATCACTGGAAATAGTAGCATTTTTTGTTCCACCTATTTTATAAAATTCAGGAGGTGCAAATCCTTCAGTACCCATCATTATTGAAGAAGGAGTTAATATTGTACTATCACGCTCTTCAAATTTACCTAATCCTAAATCTGATAGCTTCAATTTATCATTGTCAATTAAAATATTATTAGGATTAATATCTCTATGAACTATTCGTTGTGGGTGATTATGTAATGCTTCTAATCCATCACAAATTTGAAGTACATCATTTATTAGCATTTCAACATTACTGTTATAGTCTTTTGTCGAGAGCGCGCCTTGACATAGAGGCATCACAAAAAATGGAGGAGTGTTTTTAAAATCGTAGTCTAACACTTCTATAACATTTTCGCTTTTGACAGATTCCATTAATCTTACCTCTCTATTAAAACGATGTATAGATTCTTCGTCACTTTTCGAACATACTTTTAAAGCAAAATTAGTATCGTCTTTCTCCGCAATGTAGACCTCTCCAAATCCACCTTTGCCTATTTTTTTTATTATATTATAATTCCCTATTTTCATATATTAAACATTTTTTTTGTTAAGCATCCAAATATACTACAATATTACTAACTCTCAAATAGATAGTAATATTAAAGTGTACTTTTAAGGACAAATGAAGCCAAACAGGGACTAATGAAGCCACCTATTCCCAAATCCTTAAATATACTCTATTTCATCCTTACTTTTACTTCCGAAATTTTTATTTACTCACTAAAATTCAAAACATTATGGATGTAAACACAGCCAGCCAATCCACCACTGACGAACAGATGATGGATATTCTTCTTGTACTGGATAAGGAGAAAAAGACAATCAGCGCAGTAAAAGGCGTAGATGAAAACGGGGAACTCCAAACCGTACCACCGGAGAACAACAGCGAACTTTTGAAATTCGACCGTCACGGTGATTTCTTTTCCAACTTCTTTTCCAACATGATGAACCAGTTGAAGAACCCGACCCGTTTTAACTTCTTCAAAATTCCTAAGATTGAACTTCCCAAAATCGAGCCGATAATCAAAGATAACTTCAATCATCCGACACCTGAAAACGAAGCGGGCATAGAGCGTTACCGGGTGACACCTGAAACCGTGAAGCAGGAAGCGAAGAAAGAACAACAGGAAACCCAAGCCCAACAACCACAGCAGCCAGCCAAAGAAGCGGGAGCAATGGCGCAAACACCGCAGCAACCCGACAAAAGCAAGTATGTGATTGACCCGGATAAAGTGGACTGGGAAGCCTTGAAGAATTTTGGTCTATCCAAAGAACAGCTTGAAAAGGCAAAGGCTTTAGAACCCATGTTAAGGGGCTACAAGTCGCCCGGAGCGTTTACCATCGCCGGAAACTACAATTCAGCCATTATGAAACTGGACGCACGTTTATCTTTCCGGCACGACAAAGACGGGAATGTAGTTTTGGCGATACACGGCATCCGACAAAAGCCGGAACTTGAACGTCCGTTCTTCGGACATGAATTTTCCAAAGAGGATAAAGCCAATCTTCTTGAAACGGGAAACATGGGACGGATAGTAAACCTGAAAAACTATATCACGGGAGAAATGATACCCTCTTTCGTCAGCGTGGATAAGGTAACAAACGAATTGGTTTCCATGCGTGCAAGCAGCGTCCAAATACCGGATGAAATAAAGGGTGTCAAACTGAACAAGGAACAGCAGCAAGCCTTACGGGAAGGAAAAGGGGTATTCCTTGAAAATATGATTTCCAACCGTAAAAATCCCTTTTCCGCAACTGTTCAGGTCAATGCGGACAAGAAAAGTCTGGAATTTATCTATCCCAATGCCAAGCAGTCACAGGAGCAAGGGCAGAAACAGACGCAGCAGAACAGCCTTGTCACCAGTGACGGTGTAACCATTCCCAAAAGCATTTCAGGAATAGAACTATCCCGCCAGCAACAGCAGGATTTAGTCAATGACAAGACCATCTTTGTTGCCGGGCTGAAAGACAAGCGGGGGGTCGAATATGATGCCTATATTCAGGTGAACCATGATAAGAAGAAGTTAGGCTTTTACAGTGACAATCCCAGCTTTGACCGTTCCGCCGTGAAAGAAATTACCCCCGCCAGCAAGAACCGCACACAGGTAGCGGTCAATTCGGAAGGCAAGACCAACGAAGCCACCAAGAAAGTGAAAGAACCTTTGAAAAAGGGTCAGGACAAGCCCACTGAAAAACAAAAGACCAAGCAGGATAAAAAGGAGAAGCAGGAGCAGACGGACAAACCCAAACAAAGCAGGGGACGCAAAAGATGATAGCGGTATTCATCCTTATCCCGGTTGTCGGTTTCGCCCTGTTCATTTTCGCCTGTTACAAAACAGACTGGAAAGTCATAGACGAGCAGAACCGACAATATTATATAGATGGCTATCACATCTACTATGACCGGAAAATCCTAAGACAAAAAGAAGTGGAACAATTAAAATCGAAATTAGAATGATTGCAGTAATCGGAGAAAAACCAAGTGTGGCAAGGGATATTGCCCGTATTTTAGGAGCGAGTGAAAAACAGGATGGCTACCTTTCAGGTAACGGGCATCTCGTTACCTGGGCGTTCGGCCATCTTGTAGGTTTGGCAATGCCGGAAGCATACGGCATACAGAGTTTCCGCCGGGAAAGTCTGCCTATTATCCCGGATAGTTTTCAACTTACACCCCGACAAGTGAAAGCGGAAAAAGGGTACAAGACTGACCCCGGCGCATTGAAACAACTAAAGGTAATCAAAGAAGTATTCGACCAGTCGGATAAGATAATTGTCGCCACCGATGCAGGGCGCGAGGGAGAGCTTATCTTTCGCTACATCTATCAGTATATCGGATGCAACAAGCCTTTTGTCCGTTTATGGATAAGCAGCCTTACCGACAAGTCAATCCGTGAGGGACTGCAAAACCTGAAAGCCGGCAGCCTGTATGATAACCTTTTCCTTTCGGCACAGGCACGCAGCGAAGCGGATTATTTAATTGGCATAAATGGTACACAGGCTTTAAGTGTGGCAGCCGGACAAGGTATTTTTTCTTTAGGACGGGTACAGTCGCCCACGTTGGCGATGATATGTACCCGCTTTTTAGAGAATAAGAACTTTATCCCGCAAAAGTATTGGCAACTGAAATTACAGGCAGCAAAGGACAATGTTTCCTTTGCTGCATTGTCCGCAGACAAATACGATGTACAGCAGCCCGCCATCGACACGCTGCAAAGGATAAAGGAAGCGGAAACGGTACAGGTGAAAACCATAGAACGTAAAGAAGTGAACCAAGAACCGCCGTTGCTCTATGATTTAACCACGCTCCAAAAAGAAGCGAATACGAAACTGAATTTTTCCGCAGACAAAACCCTATCCATCGCACAAAAGTTATACGAGGGTAAACTAATCAGCTACCCCCGAACCGGAAGCCGTTATATCTCACAGGACGTGTTCGAGGAAATCCCGGAACGTCTTGTTAATTTGGAACAGTACGCCCGTTTTGGCGGGTATGCTGCCGGGATGAAAGGCAAAGCCTTAAATTCCCGTTCCGTGAACGATGGCAAGGTAACAGACCATCACGCCCTGATAGTAACGGAAAACCTGCCCGGTAAACTGGAAACGGACGAACAGGCAATCTATGAATTGATAGCCGGGCGGATGTTGGAAGCCTTTTCTGAAAAATGCGTCAAAGACGTTACCAGTGTAACGCTGGAATGTGCAGTGTCGCTTTTCACGGTCAAAGGTTCTGTAATCAAGTCCGCCGGATGGCGTGCCGTATTCGGCGAGAAAGAGGACGGGGAAGATAACGCCGCTTTGCCCGCCATGCAGGACGGAGATAGTTTACCACTTTTCGGCATTGAATTACTGGAGAAACAGACCAAGCCCAAGCCGTTACACACGGAAAGCAGTTTGCTTTCTTCGATGGAAACAGCAGGAAAGGAACTGGAAAACGCCGACCTGAAAGCCAGCATGAAAGATACGGGTATCGGCACGCCCGCAACACGGGCAGCCATCATCGAAACGCTGTTTTCCCGCCAGTATATCGTCCGGGAGAAAAAGAACCTTGTCCCGACCGAGAAAGGTCTTGCCGTTTACAACATCATCCGGGACAAGAAGATAGCAGACGTTGAAATGACGGGAATGTGGGAAAATACGCTTGCCAAAATAGAAAGCGGAGAAATGAACCCTGACACGTTCCGTAAAGGTATCGAAGTGTATGCACGGCAAATCACGGCTGAACTTTTGGACGTTCAGCTTTCTTTCGCTTCGGGTAGTGGTTGTATCTGCCCGAAATGCAAGAGGGGACGCATCCTTTTCTATCCGAAAGTCGCCAAATGTTCCAATGTGGATTGTTCCGTTACCATCTTCCGCAACAAGAGCGACAAGCAGCTAACGGACAAACAGATTACCGAACTGGTGACTACCGGAAAAACCGGGCTAATCAAAGGCTTTAAAAGCAAGAACGGCAAAGTATTTGACGCTTCACTTGCATTTGACGAGCAGTTTAATGTTACTTTCGTGTTCCCTGAAAAGAAGGGCAAACCAAAGAAATAAGACGGAAATCGTTATATTTGCCACAGAAAGTTTCATTATAGATAGATTTATAATTGAAATTTTTGTGGTTGAAGCACCCGGAGGGACACCGGGTGCTTTTTTTAATCATTCTCCTTTATACTGGTAGGTCAGGCAAACGACCTGATTGTCTATCACCCGGTGTCCGGTCAGTTCCCACTTCGACCCGAAAGTCTTTCCTATGAACTTGATACCGTCCCCCAGCATGACCGGAACGATATACAGCGTTATTTCATCCAGCAGGGACGCTTCAATCAGCGAGGTTATAAACTTACCGCCGCCAATGACCTGAATATCCGTTTCCGAACTTGATTTAAGTTCATTGATTGCCCGTAAAGGCATATCGGTAAGAAAGGTTACATTCTCCTTTTCGGTCACATTGGTGTCGTAGTGGGACACTACAAAAGTCTTTTTACTTTTGTACGGCCATCCGCCCCAATGTTCAAAAATATAAGAATAGGTATTTACTCCGGCAAGCAGTACACCCGATTGTTCATAGGCTGCTGCAATTTCTTTGCTCACGTTTTCAGGCATCCAGTCCAATTCATTATCCTTTGTGGCAATGAAGCCATCGAGAGATACGGCAATACAAGTCTTTAAATGTTTCATAATTGATTATTTAACAGTTTCTACTAATAAACTGTTCGGCAGCGCATCCAAAGAAAAAGCGTGAACTCACACTATTCCAACGTAGAGGCACTGGTACGCCTAAGAGAAGAAACAGGCAAGCCCACGCTATACGGTAGTATAGCATGAACATTGCGCATAAATCTCTTCTCTTTGAAAATTACCAGTTTTCTACGTTGAGACGTTCTGCGAACGCTATGTTATATATAAAAGCAATAGGCTAACCTATGCTGCTATTGTCTTATGAAACTGTTGCAAATATACGGAAAGTCCCGGATATACCCGAATAGTAAAAAGAAAATCCTGCCTTATTTCACGACAAAACAGGATTGAAAGCCATTGGAAAAGAAAAAATTAATCGGTTTTCTCACGGATTAACTTGTGTACGTCCGTAGCACGGTAATAACATCTACCGTCCAGCATAAGGAAAGGGAGTATTCCCTTTTTCCGGTAACGGGTCAGTGTTCGGGGTGCTACTTTCAGAAGCAGGCACAAGTCCTGATTATCCAGTAATTCTTCCCCATCCAAACAATTACGTCCGTTTATCACCCGGTCTATCTTCTTGTCCTGCATATCGAACCTATCCATGATACGTTCCATCCATGCTATGAAATCTTCTCTGTCTATATACATAAGGCTACCTGATTAAATTAAACCAATCATAAAATAACTTTGGTTAGACGGGTCTTTAATGATAATATCCCGTTCACGCATAAAGCGGATATAGCTTTTTGCGGTACGTTCTTTCACGTCCAAAATCTGCTGTATCTGTTCGCACAGGTCTATGTAGGTTATATGTTCCTGTCTGCCGAACACGTCACGAGCAACCCCGACCAGTTCCTTTTCCTTGCGCTTCTCTTTTTCCTCACGGGTCTTTTCACCCCTGTAAAGGTGCATCCCGGCTGCCTTGTCCCACGAAAAGAGCATCAAGGGAACATCCAACGGGCTACCGTCCCTTACTTTCAGGGCTTTCACTACTGATTGTGTGGGTTCTTCGTCTTTTTCGATGGAAAGGATAGTTGCCGCCTTTCGTTGTAATTCCGAGCCTAAATGTCCCCGCAGCTTCAAACCATTGGGTACGAAATGCAGCACGCAGAGAATACAGGTATTATAAATTCCTGCCAGTCGGTATAGTTCATCTATAACCGCTACGCTTTCCACTTCATCATTAGCACTTTTTACAAGGTCGGCAATACCATCTATCACGACTAATTGTATGCCCCCGTATTGGTAATAAAACTTATCCATACTTTGAACAATAGCGTGCAGTCGCTCTTTGCGGGACATACCTGTTAGACAAAATGCTTTCAGTTCTTCCGGTTTGTTCGGTTGTTTCGCACGTGCCAGCAGGTTACTTACATTCTTGAACAGTTGTACTTCGGACTGTTCCGTATCATAGAGTAATACCGCTTTATGTTTACTGTTGGCGGCTATCTGTATGCCGAGCGTATCTACTTCCTTATCCGGTTGGCAGATACAGCCCGCCAACATGGCGGCTATATAATTACTTTTTCCCGTTCCCTCGCCACCAGTAATGCCGAACAGGTTGCCTTGTGTTCCCAGTGGAACGTCCCCGGCAGAGATTATCACCTGTGCTTTTGCCGGGGGATTGTTGAAGTCTATTTCGCACGATTTAAGCATAATCAATGTATCACTATATAGGTTATCTAAAAACTCGATAAACAATTTCAGGAAATCTTCACGGGTATTCCCTGCCTTGAAATAATCGGAAATATCCTTTTCCTCTTTTGTACCGGAAAGTGGTAGAAGCAACCGTTTTACTCCAAATTCTTCCAACTGCTTTTCCTGTTTGCGTGCGCTTTCCTTGCCCGTTTTATCGGTATCATACAATAGGATGATATGTTTAAAACGGAACGTCAGTTTATAAATCAGGGTAGGTGGGATAGTCACCGTTTCACTGTTGAAGCAGATAGCATGAAAACCATGTGCCGCCAATGACATGACATCTTTTTCACCGCCCGTAATAAACAGTGTATCACCCTTTGCGGGCAGTTGTTCCAATCCGAAACAATAGTTTTCCCCGAAGTTACCACCATATAGGAAACGAGTTTTCGAGAACGGACGATATAGCTTTATATACCGTTTACTTTTATACCCGTACATAGGTTCTGTTACGGATGAAGTATAAGTGAACGGTGTTCCATCCGCCGTTACACTCTGAAAGTCCCGTAGGGAACACACCTTATAGAGTTCCAACACTTCCGGTGTGATACCATACTGTTGCCAGTACATCAATTCGGCAAGCGGAAATTTCTGTTCCCTGAACTGGTAAGGTTTGCTTTCCTTTTCAGGTGTTTCTTCCGGTATATCATCTACTATACGGCAAGAAGTACGGGTAACTGGTATCGGATTGCCTGTTGCCAGTCCCAATCCCAAATCCCGGTCTATGGTTTCCAGTATTTCTATAAAATCCATCGAATTATTGCAGTCCAACCCTTTAAGTTGCCCCACGAAAAAGAAACAATCACCGCTATAATTGTCATTGCCAAAATCTTTCATCTTATATATACCACTTCGGCGGTCGAAATAGATATTACAGGACGCTTTATTATCTTCATAAAGCGGGTTCAAGAAATTTCGACCTATCCGCCAATTACCGGGTACATAGTGCTTGAATACAGATAGCCCGTTACTTGTCCTTTCTAATATTTCTTCTTTCCTTAACATATAGCTGGTGGTTGTTTATCAGGTCGTTAATATTCTCCTTATTGCTTTTTATCAGGCGTTCTTCCAGCATCCGTTTTACTTCGCTGATTTTGTAGAAGTAACGTCCTCGAATATTAGAGTAGGCAATAGTTCCAGCCACTCGCAGACGTTGGAGTGTCTTTTCACTGATTTTCAAAAATGTGCAGACCTCGTAACTATCCACCCAAATTTCATCCTCGTTAGTACTTTCCGCTTCTGTGTGATTGAATATATAATCGGCGATAGCGGTAATTTTGTTGTCTAATTCCTTATAGGCTTTTGACTCGAATGTTATTATCTCCATTTTGCTAACTAATTGATTTGCTGCAAAGGTCGGGTGTTCCAAAAGATAAAACTTACAAGATACAACCAAGTTGGTTGATTTATTTTTTTGTGGAAATTGGTATTGAAATAGGGTGAAATAAGAGGAAAAGATGGTAAAAATCCCCTTTAGGATAGGACATAAAAAAACTACCAAGTTGGTAGTAACTTGGTAGTTTTTTAGAGGAAGTTTATTATAATTTGTCGTCTTCGTCCATTTTGCGCAACAGCTTATTTATAAGGTTAGTAAGGAATGATGTTTTATCTTTTTTTCTCTCTCTGATTGCAAGATAAGTTCGGTAATAGTCCCCTAAGTCTATTTTGAACGATGCTTCTATATAAGTCATAATCTCTTTAATATCAGCGTTGCCATCATTCAAAACTCCGGCAGCATATATGGCATAGCCCAATTCGATAGCAGCAATTTTAGTCCCAGTCCATCGAAAAGGGTTATCCGGTAGTGAAGCCCGGCTAATACTTATTATTTCTTGTTTTTCGACATCTTGTAATCGTTGTTGCAGATAAATTTCCAGCATATCATAAGCCAACATTTTAGCAACCCTATGGTCACAACATGTAGAAAACAGTGGGTCTTTATCGAACATACAACAGTTATGGCATAGTTTATAATTTTCATGTCCTCTAAGGAAATAATATCTATCTAAGTGAGTCGCTTTAGAACGATAATACTGGTAGAAGTCAAGATTGGCATTGCAAAACTCTGTTATTGTTGTTTGTTTCTTTTTATAATACTCTTTAAGAACCTCTTTGCTACCATTGGGTTTTCTTAATTCAAGTGTGTATATATCATTGAAATATATCAGTTTACTTAGAATAAACGGCTTAACGTTTTTAAAGAATGATATTTCTTCATTCTCATCTTGAAAAGTGTATTGATGTATAAACTCTCTTAATTCTTCAAATAATGGTTTAATAAAATCAATCATATATATAGCTTTATCAGGAGATATATCACTATCTATACAGGATGTTTCTATTTCTGTATTGATTTTAGATATTATTTTATCTAAAAAATGTTTCATATTTTAGTGTAAATAAATTTACTTTACGTGATTGATTTATTGACTAATTTTATTTATCCATATTAATTTATATATGTGATAACCCTGAATGATTACAGCAATTGTACATCCTATCAGAAAGGGCATTGAATTTAATAGAAATCCATATATTATATATATCAAGTTACCACATAAGGCTAATAACCGCAAATGAATAATATTTTTCATTGTCATTGACAACAAATTAAATATCAATCCAAAATATCCAATAATATTTATCATATATATTCTTATTACACTAATGCTTATGCCAATTTATCCACCTTTTTTATATATGATGTTTTGTATAGTATTATGTTGATACTTTGGAGTAATAACCCTCAATTAAATATCTATTATCACATTTATAGGTGCATGAATTGTAAAAGTTAAGTTTACATTACTATTTATAAATTATCAATGCTTAATTGAAGCATCATTATTTTTTCAGTTCTATTAAGAACATTCATGGATAAAGGAGCTTTTTCATCTACAAATCCCATTTTATAATATAGTTTATGTGCTCCAACTAATTTGTTAGTCGTTTGTAGCCATAACTTAGAAACTTTATTTTCTTTACATCTTGCAATACATCTTTCAATTAATTTAGTTGCTACTCCTAATCTGCGAGCTTCTTCTGCTACAATTAGCTTTGCAAATTCAAATTGATTTTCATCTAATCTTTTTAATGCTACACATCCTACTATATTATTATGATATTCCGCAAAAAAAACAAAGCCACCATTTAATAAATATGCCTCACCCGGATTATTTATAGTAAATAAATCTTCCTGCTCTAATTTTCCGTTTAGCATATCTGATAACCAATTACCAACTAATGTGGTAAACGAATTTTTTAGTGATGGTCTATAATCTAATATATTAATAAGCGAATTATTTTCTTTTATATCATAAATATGGCAACTATCCATTTTGTTATCTATGCGGGCTAAAATATTTAAAATATCAGGATGTCCTTCTTCTAATATACTTTGAAGAGCGATTGAGAACTTCTTCCACAGTTCTCGTAACTTTGGAAGTTCTGAAATTCC